>UMEW01004215.1_pt1 | contig 9373 bp, 7 predicted proteins | sample 1964851 | NCBI WGS metagenome assembly UMEW01 (sample SAMEA4836030, study PRJEB28245) | human gut metagenome | biome: gut microbiome; material: fecal sample | place: Denmark | collected 2008 | reverse complement strand
GCGGCGGGCTTTTTGCTTTTTGAATATTAACGGCGGAACGGGTCAGATGTCAACATTTGAGTCAACGTAAGAACCGGGAAAAAGAGATTTGTAAAGAAACAGAATTACATCAAAACTCCGTTGAGCGGCACTTCATCAACCCATACCAACGGTAGATAAATTAAAATCCAAACAGTACGAGCGGTGTGTTCCGTGCACCGCTCTTTTTTGCTATAATGGGGTAAAGAAAACGGCAGGACGAAAGCTTGACGGCGGCTTTTAAAGACGCAGTGCGAAAATGCCGCCGAAAAAAGGAGGAAAGCGGAGCAAATGGAGAACAAGCTTGCAGAGAATATCCGAACGTTCAGAAAACAGCGCGCATTGACGCAGGAACAGCTTGCGGAAGTGCTGGGCGTTACTGTCGGTGCGGTGTACAAATGGGAAGCGCGGCTGTCCCAACCGGAATTGAGCACAATAATGGAGCTTGCGGACTTTTTTGACACATCGGTGGATGTGCTTCTCGGCTACGAGCTGAAAGATAACAGCCTTCGGGCAACGGCGGCACGATTGAAAAAGTATCAGTCCGACAAGGATGAAGCCGGCCTTGCCGAGGCGGAAAAAGCATTAAAAAAATATCCGAATTCCTTTGAAATTGTGTTTAATGCCGCAGGGCTTTTCAGTGTGTTCGGAACGGAGCGCGGCGAAAAAAGGCTTATGCGGCGCGCATTGGAGCTTTTGGAAAAAAGCAGGCAGCTTATTGCGCAGAATACGAACCCGCGGATAAACGAAAGCACACTGTGCGGAAACATCGCGGAGGTGCTGCGCATAATGGGCGAAGCCGAACGCGCCGTTGAGATGCTGAAAGCGAATAATGCGGGCGGAATGTACAGCGACATAATCGGATTGACACTTGCGGAAGCGTGCGGCCGACCCGAGGAGGCAATGCCCTTCCTTTCGGAATCGCTCGTTGAAAATACGGTCAGAATCATTCGAACCGTGTTTGGTTATATCAATGTGTTTTTTCAAAAAAAGGATTATGCGTCGGCAAAGGCGGTGCTGAATTTCGGCCTTGCTCTTTCAAACGGACTGCGGCGGGAAGGGGAAACGAATTTTACAGACAAAACATCGGGAATGCTTTACGCATGTTTGGCTTATTCGGAGTTGATGGCCGGCAATGCGGTCGGCGCGGAAAAAGCATTGATTCAGGGAAAGCTGACAGCGGAACGCTTCGATGCAAACCCGAATTACAGCGCGGCAGCGATCCGCTTTGTTTCGTGTGACGAATCGGCAAGCGCATATGACGACATCGGCGCAACGGCTGCGGAGGGAGTGCGGAACACGGTCTGTTCTCTTGAAAGTGCCGAACTTACGAAAATATGGGAAAGGGTGAGCAACGATGAAAAACGGTCGAACAAAGAATGACAGCAGCGGGAATTGTGCTGCCGAAAACGAAAAAGCAAATGCAGCAAAAGAAAACGTGGGCGCATTTTGCAAAAAACCGCTCGGGAAACAGCTGCGGGGTCAGTTCTTTTATAAAAATATTCCGATTTTTTGCCTTGCGGTGTTTGCGGCCTTGGCAGCCGGCTCGCTGAATCTGATTCTTTCGTGGATAATTCAACAGCTGATGGACACGGCAGCGGGAGAGTCCGGGGCGTTAAGCTTTCGCACTTTGCTTTTGATAAGCGCGGGCTTTGTTCTGCTTTGTGCGGGGCTTTCCCTATTGAACTATGCGTCGCAGCCTCGTTTTTTGGAACGGGCAATGCGGCAGTACAAGGATTTTGCATTCAAAAAGCTGATAGGAAAGAGCATTTCGTCTTTTCGTGATGAAAGCGCGGCAGGCTATCTTTCCGCATTGACGAACGATGCAGCAAGCATTGAAACCAATTATCTTGCGCAGATGCTTGCAATGATAACCAAGGCGGTCACTTTCATCGGTGCGCTGCTGCTGATGTGCAGGTATTCACTGCTCATGACGGCAATTGCGGCAGGGCTGACGGTGCTTCCGCTGATAGCATCCCTTTTGACGGGCAACAGACTGCAAGCCGTTGAAAGCAGGGTTTCCGAACGGAACGGAGAATTCACCGCCGCACTCAGCGATTGCCTCGCAGGGTTTACCATTGTTAAAAACTTCAAAGCGGAGCGGGAGATCTTTCGCCTGTTTGCGCAGAGCAACAAAGCCCTTGAGCATGAAAAATTCACGGGACGGCGTATTAAAACGCTCGTCGGAATGATCGGCGCGGTCACGGGGATTTTCGCTCAGCTCGGAGTGTTTATCGCAGGCGTGTACCTTTCGATGAAGGGCGGCAGCATGACGCCCGGTGCAGTTGTTCTGTTTGTTAACCTTATGAATTTTATCATTTCGCCAATTGCGGAGCTTCCCGGACTGCTTGCCTGCCGCAAAGCGGCGTTGGGGCTTGTGGATAAACTTGCGGCCGCGCTGGAACGCAGCTCTTCCCGCGAGGGGAGTGAAACGCTCAACAGGCTTGAACACGGTATTCGGCTTGAAAACGTCTCTTTTGCATATGAACCGGGGAAGACGGTGCTGCACGGAATAAATGCCGAGTTTGAGGCAGGCAAGGCATATGCGCTTGTCGGCGTCAGCGGCAGCGGAAAATCTACCCTGCTGAATTTGCTCATGGCGGCGGAAACAAACTACAGCGGGCATATCCTTGCGGACGGAATCGAGCTGTCGGATATTTCAACGGAGTCGCTCTACGGAACGATGGCGGCAATTCAGCAGAATGTTTTTGTTTTTAATGCTTCAATAAAAGACAATGTTTCGATGTTTCGCGATTTTCCGAAGACGGAGATGGATGAAGCGATTGCCCGTGCGCACCTTGGCGCGCTGATTCGCGAACGCGGGGAGGATTACCTTTGCGGGGAAAACGGCAGCGGGCTTTCCGGCGGCGAGAAACAAAGAATCTCCATTGCGCGGAGTCTGCTCAAAAAATCCTCCGTTCTGCTTGCGGATGAGGTGACGGCGGCACTGGATGCGCAAACGGCGCACCGTGTTTCAAGCGATATTCTCGATTTGCAGGGAATCACACGAATTGTTGTTACGCATACTCTTGAAGAATCGCTCCTGCGCAGATACGATAAAATCTTTGTGCTTCGCGGCGGCAGGATTGAAGAGGCGGGCAGCTTTGCGGATTTGATGGCGAACAAGGGATATTTTTACGCATTGTTCACCGTTGCGCAATAAAACGAAACGGCATGTTCAGGCTTCGCGCCGCATGAAACAGTATGAATACCAATGTAAATGTGTAAATGCATATTGCGGAAGACTCCCGGAAAATTCTCGGGGAGTCTTCCGCAGCGTTATGTCGGAGCGGGGCGGCAAAAATTATTTCAGCCCGAATTCACGCAGAACTTCAACGGCGGAATTCCGCGCTCGCTCGGATTTTATGTTGCGGCGAACATCGGAAATATCGACGTAATCGCCTTTGCGGGCACATTCACACAATGCTTCCGCAACATATGCATCGCGAAAGCGTTCCTCTTTAAAAATCAGCTCAATGGAGCTGTTCATCTTTTTGTCAAGCGCGTCGATCATGGTTCGATACATGAAATGATCCTCGCCCAAAAGTTCGCGGAGGCGTTGAATGCACGAGATGGCTTCGCTCATTCGTTCAACGGTCACACGGCGGCGGTAACGCCAGCCGCATGAGCCTGCACCGAGAAGCTCATCCGCAGAGGTGTCCAATATCAGAGCAAGGTCCTGCAAAAGTCCCGTATCCGGCAGAGTTTCGCCGCGTTCCCAATTTGAAACGGCCTGCGCGGTTATGCCCAAGCGTTCGCCCAATTCCGCCTGCGTCAGCCCGACGGCCTTCCTGCGGGCAGCGATATAGGCTCCTATTTGTTCCTGGTTAAGCATTGTTTTTTCTCCTTTGCTTTTTTGATGAATCAATTATAGCACGCGGAACGGAGGCGGAAAAGCGAGTGATGCTTTATTTTTTTCGCTGATTGTTAAGCCGGCGTTCAGAAAGAGCGCAGGCGGTCGGCGGCAGAAGAAACATGAACAATTGCGCTGTTCATGTGCGGGTGCAAATGTGATGCAATTTCTTTGTGATACGTTTCAAATTGATTAAACAATCAATAACTCAAACTGATTTATAAAAACATCAATCAAGCTTCGGCAAAAGTACGAACAATTCGACTGAAAAATCCGGATTCAATTGCGAAAGTTTATAACAATGCTGCCGAAAAACTCGGGAACTCCGCATATAAGCTTTGATACGGATTTCGGGCAGGTTCCGCATTCTCGAATCCGAATTAACTTTCAGTCATTCTTATTCGTTGTTCGGGTTCTGGGTTACATGAATCGTGATGTCAACGCCGTCCGCCCTGTCGGATTGGGACACGTCAACATTCATGCCGCCGGAGCGCAGGTACTCGCAGGCGGAATTCACCGTGTTCATGAACATGCGGTAGTCCTTTACAATTCGCATAATGACGGGGCGGGGCTTTGCACCGTCCTTTTTGCTGTCGAACAGTGAGTTGAGCTTTTTTTCAACAAGGCGTTCGGTGTCCTTAACGCTCAGACCGTCCTCGCCGGCTTTTTTGATTATTGCAAGCTTGTCCGCATCGTCCGAAAGGCGCAGCACGGCGCGGGCGTGGCGTTCACTCAGCCCGTAAAGACCGACAGCTTCGCGAACTTCAGGGGAAAGTTTGAGAATACGGAGCTTATTTGCAATGAAACTCTGGCTTTTGCCGAGACGGGAGGCAAGCTCCTCCTGTGTGAGCTTCAGCTCGTCCAAAAGGGCTTTATAGCATTCGGCCTCTTCAAAATAATTCAAATCCTCACGCTGAAGGTTTTCAACAACGGCCATCAGTGCGGAATCGGCGTCAACCGCGGAGTTGTCAACTATACAGAGCGCTTTTTCCGACCCAAGGCTCCGCAGCGCACGCAGACGGCGTTCACCGGCGATAAGCTCGTATGTTTCGCCGTTTTTGCGAACGACAAGGGGCTGAATCAATCCGACCTGCCGAATGGATTGTGCAAGCTCGGATATGCTTTCGTCATCAAAGGTTTTTCGCGGCTGAGCAGGGTTCGGAACGATGGAATCCAGTGCCAGTTCAACAAGCTGGCGTTTTGCCTCGGCAGGCTGTGCGCCTGCTGTTCCGCTTTTTTTGTCTTTCAGAAAATCAAACAGTGCCATATTGAATAAAACTCCGAATAAAACTCCGTTGCCGCTCTGCCGTTCGGACAGGTAAAAACTGCCTTTTCGGGCAAGCGGATATTTCGGTTGTGCGGAGAATGAGCTCCGCATGTAGATTATACATTATTGCCCGGTATTTCCGCAAGCGGGAATATCGTTTTGTTTTGTCGAAACCGGATGAAACATGAAAGCACGGAGCGGGAAATACCTCGCTGTGCATCTGCGCGGGGTGAAACCCGCTTGGACGGGGGCGGTTCAAGGGCTTGAATCAAAGCCCGTATTTTTTAAGCAATGCATCAAGCTCACCGCTTTTTTGCAGGTCATAGATGAACAGTTCCGCAAGCTGAGCAACGGCGGGTTCGTCCGCAGCTGAGGCGATTGCATATTCGACATTGCCGAGACTTGTTTCATGGCGGATAAATCCGTGTGCGGATATTTCTTCCGCATATCTTGTGCAGTAAGCACCGGTGACGACCGCACCGGCAACGGTGCCGCGCGCAAGCGCATCGAAAAGCTCCGGATAGGAGGCGAAAGCTTTTGTTGCGAACACGATTGCATCGGCGGGAAGTTCCGGTGTGCGTCCCTTAAGCCGGTCAATGAGAGTGCGTTCAACTTTTGTTTCGTGCGCATCAATGTATTTCTTAAGCCTTGTTTCACCTGCCGTGCCCTGAACAAAACCGATAACAAGTTCGTTCAGCGGAGTTGTTTCGCTGCCGCTTTTAACAAGCACGGAGCATGTATCCGTATAATACGGATAGGAGTAGACATATTTTGAGCTTGCGCCGCGCGGCATCAACGCAACGGCGGCATCGATTGTGCCGTCCGAAAGCTTTGTTGAAGCGGTTTTACCGTTTACGGTGATGAGTTTTGCCGCCGCATCCCCGGCGGTGTCGGGAAGCAGATACGCAGCGAATTTTTGTGCAAGCTCGATTTCAAACCCTTCGCCGCCTTCGGCAAAAAGCGGCATATCGTCCCGCACGCCGACGGCAAGCACGCCGCGTTCGCGTATGCGCTGAATTTCCGGGGTGTTCATAAGCTGCGTTCGCGGCTTTAAGAGCATTGCAAGAAGAACGAGCAGAACCAGCCCCGCCGCACAGCAGAGCGCGATGCGGACGGGTTTGCCCTTTTCGCCGCGAAGAGTAAAATTGAGCCGAAGCTTTTTATGCTGTTTTCCGTCGCGGAGGAAACTCCGCCGCGGGTGATGATGTCGATTTTTCATGATTAATATTATATCAGTAAAGACGCACATTGACAAGAGCGGCATGTTGACAGTATAATGTATAATTGGGTAAACGTTGATTAATTCGGAACATGCCTTTCGCAAATGCACCTGCCTTAACCGCAGCCTGTCCGAAACCGATTCGGGCATTCGGGTGTTTCGAAACCGCGATTTGCCCAAAGCGGCCGCCGAATCGAGTTTTTGCGAAAACAAATTATTCGGAACGAACCTGACATTAAGCAATCAAGCCCCGCAAGGGGAGAAAGGTTTACAAATAGAATGAAATCATTAACAACAACCGAACTTCGGGCACTCTTTCTCCGCTTTTTCGGCGAAAGAGGACACACGATAATCCCTTCGGCTTCCCTTATTCCCGAAAACGATCCCACGGTTCTTTTCACAACGGCAGGTATGCATCCGCTCATGCCCTATCTTATGGGCGCGGCGCATCCGGCGGGAGTTCGCCTTGCCGATGTCCAAAAATGCGTTCGCACGGGTGATATCGATGAAGTCGGCGATGCAAGCCACCTGACCTTTTTTGAAATGCTCGGCAACTGGTCCCTCGGCGACTACTTTAAAAAGGAGTCGATCGCATGGAGTTGGGAATTCCTGACCGATGAAAAATGGCTCGGCATCGATCCTGACAGGCTTTATTTCACATGTTTTGAGGGCGATGAGCGCGCCCCGCGCGATGAGGTTTCGCGCGATCGCTGGGTTGAAATGGGTGCTGATCCGAGTCACATCTTCTTCCTGAATGCAAAACATAACTGGTGGATTCCCGGAACGAGCGGCCCCTGCGGCCCCGATACCGAAATTTTCTTTGATACAGGCAAAGAGAAATGCTGCGATGAATGCAGCCCCGCATGCGATTGCGGCAAATATCTTGAAATCTGGAACAATGTTTTCATGCAGTACTTCCAGACCGCAAACGGCGAGATTCGCATGCTTGAAAAGAAAAACGTTGACACGGGCATGGGCCTTGAACGCACGATTGCAACGCTTCAGGGCGCGGAGAGCGTCTATGACACGGATGCCTTTGCGCACATACTTGCACGCATCAGAGAGCTTTCCGGCAAGAACTATCGTGACAATGCCGAAACAACACGTGCGTTCCGCATCGTTGCCGACCACATCCGCACAAGTGCGTTCATGCTGGGCGACCCGCGCAGCGTAACCCCGAGCAATGTCGATCAGGGCTACATTCTCCGCCGGCTTATCCGCCGCGCGCTTCGCTATGCAATGCAGCTGGGTATGCCCGAAAACTCACTCAGCAAAATTGCCGAAACCGTTATTTCGGATTACGGCGAGGTCTATCCCGAACTGCGCGAAAACGAAGCCCGAATCATTCGCGAACTTGACACGGAGGAGGCAAGATTCCAGCGCACTCTCACCAACGGTATGCGCGAATTTGAGCGCATCAAAGGCAAGTTTGAAAACGGTATAATTGACGGAAAGAATGCGTTCCGCCTGTTCGACACATTCGGTTTCCCCATTGAGTTCACCGAGGAAATGGCGCGTGAAAACGGCCTCACCGTTGATGTTGAGGGGTTCCGTGCGGCATTCGAAGAGCACCAGCAAAAGTCCAAAGCGGGCGCGGAGCATAAGTTCAAAGGCGGCCTTGCGGAAGCAACCGACGAAACGGCAAAACTGCACACTGCGACGCATCTGCTTCAGGCAGCACTGCGCAAGGTTCTTGATGAGTCCGTTGCACAGCGCGGCTCGAACATCACGGCCGAACGTCTGCGCTTTGACTTTTCCTTCCCGCGTAAAGTGACTCCCGAGGAGCTGCGCGAGGTCGAAAAACTTGTCAACGAAGCAATTGATGCCGGTGTTGACATTACCTGCGAAGAAATGACCGTTCCCGAAGCGCGTGCGCGCGGCGCGATCGGCCTGTTCGGCGATAAATACGGTGAACGTGTAAAGGTTTATACAATGGGTGACTACAGCTGCGAAATCTGCGGCGGACCCCATGCCGCAAACACCGGTGATCTCGGCACGTTCAAAATCAAAAAAGAAGAGGCTTCAAGTGCGGGCGTGAGAAGAATCAAGGCCGTTCTGATTCCGAAAGAGGAAAAGAAAGACTGATTTTATCTCGATAAAACTTCAATTCCCGATACTTTGGCGCATTGAGCCGCGGCCCGCATTCGACTTGGATTTCGAGCGGAGGCCGGCTGCGGTTCAAACGGCGAATGCAAATGCGAGGAGGATATGCAATGACGAAAACGAGCAAAAATGCTTGGCTTGAATACGATTGGAAGTTGGACGGCGGTGATGCGCGGTTTCACGTTGATATGTCGCTGTATACAAATGCACCGATCGAGGGCTGCGCGGAGCTTGTTTTCATCTACTGCGCAAGCCTTTCGGAGCAGCCGCTCAAGGCAGGCGAGCTGCGCCGAATTGACAGCCTTATTGCCCGATGCATAAAGAAACTCGGCAAAGAATATGTCGGCTGCATCGAATCCGCCGCAATGCACCAGTATTATTTCTATATCGACAGCGAAGAAAAGTATTCGGCACTTCAGCAGCTGCTTCAAAAAGAACGCAAGCTGACGGTGAAACTCGGCTGCAAGTCCGAACCGAAGTGGACGACATATTTTAAACTTCTTTACCCCGATGCTGCAAAGCTGCAAACCGTCCGGAACAAGGAGAACATCGAAAAACTTTATTCGAACGGGGATTCCGAGGCTGCACGGAGGCTGAATCTTCACATGTATTTCCGCTCTGAACCGCTTCGTCTGCAATTTGAAGAGGCGGCAAGACGGGAAGGCTTTGCGATCGGCAGCGCGGTGGACAGAGAGATGAGCGAGCTGCCGTACGGCGTGATTCTTCACATAATTTGTCCGCTGAAAAAACGCAGCGTTGATGAGGTCACGGTGCTTGCGATACGCATTGCGGAGCAGTTCGGCGGCAGATTGATGTTTTGGGATTGTCCGCTTGCGCCGCAGTCGCTGAAGTGATGCGGCGGAATGAATAAAATCAATATAATGACGGCGCAGTGCGTGGAACCCGACTCCGC
>UMEW01054632.1_pt1 | contig 9390 bp, 7 predicted proteins | sample 1964851 | NCBI WGS metagenome assembly UMEW01 (sample SAMEA4836030, study PRJEB28245) | human gut metagenome | biome: gut microbiome; material: fecal sample | place: Denmark | collected 2008 | reverse complement strand
CTGATACCCATCGCATTGATGGGATAAGCTGCCTTGTCAGTGGAAAGTACCACCACATTCTTGACCCCATGGGCAATGGCAGATTCCAATACATTATCCGTACCGACAACATTGGTCTGTACAGCCTGCAATGGAAAAAATTCACAACTCGGTACTTGCTTCAATGCGGCTGCACTGAACACATAGTCCACTCCCATCATTGCACCGTCCACACTTTGGCGGTCACGCACATTACCGATATAGAACTTCACTTTCGGGTTCTGCAAGTGATGACGCATGTCATCCTGTTTTTTCTCATCACGAGAGAAAATACGAATTTCTTTGATATCGGAATCAAGGAAACGGCGTAGAACCGCATTACCGAAAGAACCTGTACCACCGGTGATCAATAAAACTTTGTCTTTAAAAACTGACATATATCGCACTTAAGATTTTGATTTTTTTCTATTACAATTGTAGTAACTCATCTATTTTAATGGCTGTATCTCTTTTTTCTCATTTGGTAATGGATATTGAATTAGAACAGCCTTATATTTTCCTTTGAAAACAAATATACTTCCGGCAGCTGCACCAATAACCTTAAAGCGGGACACGAGTCGCTTTAAATCCATATACGAGCCAGCCCCCCCAAGAAAAGTAAGAGGAATATCCGTCAATTCTCTTACTTTATCACACATATCCATATCATAACCGGTCATTGCACCATCCAAATCAATATTATTGATAACCAATTCTCCGTATGAAATATTTTTTATTTCTTCTAGAAAATCATACAATTTCTTTCCTGTTTTTCTTCTGCCATTATGAGTAAATATTTCATAATGCGTCCCTCCCCAAAGACTCTTCTTTTTAGCTATGTCCAAAACGAGTACCACACTTTGAGCACCTACCGCCCCACTCATTTCATTCAGCAAACTAATATTTTCTAAAGCAGCGGAACTAATTGCTACCTTTTCAGCTCCCAGTTTTATAATTTTACGGACTTGTTCTACGTTTTTTATACCTCCGCCATAACATAGTGGCATTCTGCATTCTGTAGCTACATTTTTTATCATCTCATAGTCAGGTTCATACCCTTCTACTGTAGCATCAATGTCAATTACCATTATTTCATCTACATTCTTTTCATTGAATATTTTTACAGCATTGATAGGATCACCGACATATTTACCATCCTCTACGCTAAATTTAAGCGTCTTCACCAAACCTTTCTTATGCACCAATAAGCAAGGTATTATTCTAGATCTCAACATATAGTACTATAAATTGGCAAAATTTCTAAGTAACTGAATACCATTATCATGGCTTTTTTCCGGATGAAATTGTACGCCATAAATATTTTCTTTATTTATTGCAGAATGAAAAAAATCTCCATATTGAGTTTTGCAAACCACATTGGCATCATCAGCACACTCATAATAATAGGAATGGACAAAATAAAAACCCACCTCTGGGTCTATACCCTTAAATAATGGACACTCCTGCATAATCTTAATCGAATTCCAGCCAAGATGTGGTATTTTAGGTTTATTAGGTATCAGGTTCTTATCAAACCTTTTCACATTTCCATGTATCCAACCAAGACCATTTAGTACCCCTTCCTCACTACTATCCGCAAGCATCTGCATACCTACACAAATACCTAAAAGAGGTACTTTCTCATCAAGCACTTTTTTATTTAGTATTTCAAGATATCCCTTATCCATAAATTTAGAAATAGTTTCATCAAAAGCCCCTACTCCCGGCAGAAGAATATGGTCTGCATCTTGCAGTTGTCCTTTTGTCGTAGCAAATTCAAACGGAATATTCAAACGCTCATAAATATTCTTTATAGCGTTAATATTCCCCGATCCATAATCAAGTATTGTAATCATCGTGTTTGAGCTCTATCAAGATGGAGTTTAACTGCAAATTTGGTGAGCTTATCAAGAATCTCTTTATTATTCTTATAATTCCAGTAAAACTTCTGCGGCATCTCAAAATAACCTTGTAATTCTTCTACAGAGATTCCCAGTTTAGTGGCTACGTATTTGAAGTCATCCTTAATAGTCTCCTCATCGTATGGTTTCTTTTTCAACTCCTCTAATGCCTCTTCACGTGTCATCTGCCCGGCAAGAATTAAACTTGAGAATTGAACCTTACGAGGATCGTACCCAAAGCGTTCAGGCAACCAATAACTCTCAAAAAAACGCGTGAAACGGGATTCAAAATGTTTTTGAGGGTACGGTATCCACCCATATTCCTTTTGTAGTATTTCTTTAGCTTCATCTTTGCAGTATGGGAAATAGGTAAGTAACTTCACAAACTTTATCCCTTTTATGTATTTCATGTAAAATTTACGATAAAATACACTTGTCATCGGATAAGTCTTCATCGGATTAGCACCAAACTGGCTATGGATATCTTTCATCATCTTACTGTCATAGAAATAGTACTTCGACGGATAAGAACAGAACTCCGATGAAAAGTTATAACCATTCAGAATATATTTCACTTTATGTTTTTCTGCAAACTTATATACCCCACCTACAAAAGCCAAGTCCTGCGCTGAATCCAAATAAGGCGTTCCTGACTTAAATAAAGCCAACTGGAAATCTTTCATCTCTTCCCAGTTGATAACCTCGGTATATAGATCCAGTTCAAGTTTGTCCACCATCATTTGGATATTATTAACAGCAAATTCAGAATCCCATCCACCATCCACATGAAACACCAATGGTCGAAGCCCTAACTCCTTTACAGCAAGATGAAGCATATACGAACAATCTACTCCCCCACTCATTCCAAGAAGACAATCGAAATCCCGTCCTTTACCATCCTCCTTGATTTTATGTATCATTGCATCAAACTCAACCTTTTTCTTATCCCATTCCAAAGTTGGTTCCACATTATTTTTATAGTCATTGCACTGATCACAAACGCCATGTTCATCAAATCTAATATTTGGGTCTTGTGTATCAAGCACACAATTAGTACATATCTGATATTTTTTTTGCATATACTTATTAATACATTTACAATGATTACTATTCCCAATAACTATTTTATATATTTTAATTACACCACTATGTCTTTTGCAAGTAAATAGCCCAATTACACATAACCGCAACTAACTGGACAGCAAATTCCTATCCCCAATGGTATTAGCTATACTATTGCTTAATACTGAAGAGTTAGCTCTATCCCTTTTAAAATTTGAATTTACATTGCATTCTTTCCGTATTTGACAAAAACTATACATTCATTTATAACTTACTCTAACTTCCCAAACCAACCATGCATCTTCCATTTCACTATCAGCATACAAACGCCCCCTTCTCTATTATAATCCTCATTATCTAATTAAACTCACATGTGCATAATTTATAATAACAAGAAGTTATACCAACTTAGAAACAAATAAACAGCCAACTACAAACGAATCACGACTATTGTTATGAACTTAAAGATTAGCTTTTATAAACAACTGTCCATAAATAAAACTAAGTGAAAGGTATCTAATATTCTATATACTAAATTATTTTATTTAAAATTGATTCGTACAAATCAATATATTCTTGAAATCTTTCATTTTCATTATATAACAAAACAGCTCGGCTTCTACAGACTTCTTTTTTGGGGGGTATAGAGGTAAAATCTTTAATTGTTTTAGCCAGAACTTCTATATTCCCTTTCTTTACAATGATACCTGTTTTCTCGTCCACGGCCTCCACACTTCCACCTGTGTCATATGTCAAGACAGGGGTTCCACAAGCAAGAGCCTCAATATTTGTTGTTGGAAAGTTATCTTCATAAGTTAAATTTAAAAATAAATCTGCCATTGAATAATAATCAACGAGTTCTTGAACATTTTGTGTTCTAGTTATTCCAATTATCCCTTTTAAGTCTACTTCTCTTTTCTGTTCTCTAGATAAACCTACCATTACTATTGAATAAGATTCATCTAACAAGTCTCTTAATTTTATAAAATCATAATATCCTTTTCTATTAGTAAATGGCATAGCACAACCCATTAAAACCTTCTTACCTAATACACCTAATTTTTCTTTTAATAATTGAATCGTAAGAAAAGGTGCAGGCTTAAATATATTAATATTTATACCGTTATGAATAGTATGAATCACTACATTAGAATAATCCTTATAAAAAGACTGCTTGACGAGATCTTCAAGCCAATAACTAACAGGTACTAATGTCATTTTTTTAACAGAGGTGAAACATTCTCTTTTTAACTTATAATTTTTCTTACTTCTGTCACAAATCATTGAAGAAGGATACTCATGACGTGCGGGACAGTCGTGACACATTGATTTCCAACGATAACAGTTCCAAAAAGCAAAATGTCCACAATGTCCTGTAAAATTCCAACAATCATGCAATGTCCACACAACTGGAATATTAACCTTTGCTAGGTAATCAAAAAGGATTTTATAGTTAACATAATAACCATGAATCGTATGAAGATGAATAAGAGTAGGATTTAGTTCTTGTACCTTTGTAATAAATCTTTTTGTTGCAATTCTTGATGCAAGTCCATGGTTATCAAAAAGCTTAGTCTCTATAGCATGCCAGTACTCTTCTACTTTCGAAACAATTTGAATACTTTTCAACTCTGATGGATTAACATATCGTGAACCATGTGCAATATAGCTCACCCAACCATTTTTTTTAGCGGCTAAACCTATTTGTTCATTAATTCGCCCAGTAGACCCATAATTACGGCAAGCATCTATTTGGAGGAGAATCTTCTTCATAAATTATTTATGTGCTAACGCATAATTAATTGCATCAATAAATCCTTGCGCCATATGGATTGGGGTTGCCTTGTTTATATAATAATTTCTAGCATTTACACCCATTTCCAAAAATTTAGATCTATTAGTTATGGCTTCAAACATAATTCTTTTTAAATCTTTTTGATTTTCATACATTATACCATTCACACCATTATTAATATGGTATATTTCACCTCCTGTTATGGCATCTTTATGTGTTATAAATGGTACACCATAGCCCAAACTTTTTGGTACAGACAATCCTGCTTGAGTTGGAGATATGCAAATTATTGATTGAGAAAACAATTTTGAAATTTTTATTTCATCGTAAAGAGCCCCATAAAAAAGAACATTACTATTAATTCCAAGTTTTGTTGTAAGATTCATTAATGCTTCTTTTTGATCTCCCTCACCTACTATATGTAATTTTATATCAGCATGTACTGAATTTATAACTTCCGAAAAACAGTTAATCAACTTATCAACCCCTTTTTGTTTATATAATGTACCAATAAAAAGAAAATCTTTTTTCATCCGCTCTGGATAAACCGCATGCTGAACCTTTACAGTATTTATTGCTGTAAAAACTTTAGAATAATTCAATTCTTTATTGCTCCAAAATCTTTTCACTTCTTCCATATACAATATTATAGAATCACATTTATCCATAATAAAGGCAAAGATTTTATCAGCAATCGTATGTTTTCTTTCTAAATCATATGGTCTTGTATAAGAAGCACGAATTCCCATACTCCAACATATTATTTTATTTTTATGAGGTATAAAAGGCAAAGTTATAAATGAAAGCTGATGAAGATCATTATTAATAATAACAACATCATAATTCTTAACATCTCTATAAAAGCCACCTTTAAATATCGTAAATGGACCTAATTGAAATGAATCATACTTCTTTTTAAGCACCTTAAAGTCCAAAGATGTATAATCAATATTATTAAATCCTATGGTTAATTCATATCTATCAGCTAATATATTATATAGTTCTTCTCGATACTCAGCAATATTATTCTGAAGTATCAATACTCTTACTGATTTCTGTTGATTCATAAAATTCTATACTACTTTCTCAATACTTCAACAATTCTAGCACAGGCCAATCCATCTCCATAAGGATTAATAATTCGGCTCATCTCATTATAATATATTTCATCATCTAAGAGAATAGAAACCTCAGAAACAATTTTACCATAATCAGTACCAACTAATTTAACAGTACCTGCAGATAGAGCTTCCGGCCGTTCTGTTGTATCACGCATAACAAGTACTGGAATACCTAAACTAGGGGCCTCCTCTTGAATTCCACCACTATCCGTAAGGACAATAGTAGATTTTTCCATCAAGTACACAAACGAAAGATATTCAAGTGGCTCAATAAAAAACAGATTCTCAGTACCCTCAAGATTCTTTCCAAATACCTCGTGAATTGGTTTACGGACATTGGGGTTCAAATGCATAGGATAAACAAAGTCCACGTCAGAATATTTATCCTTAAGATCTCTAATAGCAGTACACATTGAAATAAAACCATCGCCAAAATTTTCACGTCTATGACCTGTAATAAGAACTAATTTCTTCCCCTTATTCACCCTCTCAACATCATAACCAGCAGTTTTAAGTATAGCTGCCTGTTCATTACTAAGAGTGGTATTAGCCTTAAACATGTTAACTACCATATAAAGAGCATCAATAACGGTATTACCTGTTACAGTAATTGATTCAGGTCTTACATTCTCCTTTAACAGATTTTCTCGACTAAGTAATGTTGGAGAAAAATTGTATGTGGCAATTCTACTTGTAATCAGCCGATTCATCTCCTCTGGCCATGGGCTGTATATATTACCTGTACGAAGCCCAGCCTCAACATGCCCAACAGGAATCTGCTGATAAAATGCTGCAAGAGCAGCAGACGTTGAAGTAGTAGTATCACCATGTACTAGTACTATATCGGGCTGAGCCTCTTTTAAAACATCTCTCATACCAATAAGCACACGAGCTGTAACATCATAGAGGTCTTGACCTTGCTTCATAATGTCGAGATCATAATCTGGGGTAATATTAAAGATGTGGAGTACTTGATCCAACATCTGACGGTGCTGACCTGTTACACAAACAGTCGTTTGGAAATCCAAGGGATTTTTTTGAAATTCTTTAACAAGTGGAGACATTTTAATAGCTTCTGGGCGGGTACCGAAGACAAACATAATTTTCTTCATAAAGACAAGTAATATTACAATATTATTCAACAACAAGGAAGTATTGCAAAATAATTAATGAATTAAATTAAAAAATAACTAAACATTTTTGATTAAATACTTATCAAAAAATAAAGGAAATAAGAAATAACTACTTAAAAGTTCCACAGAAATCAAGAACTTGAATATCCTTACGATAGTTAAGTTCAGCAAACTCTCTATGATTTACAAGAAATACAACAATATCAGCTTTCTCATAAGCTTCCTTATAGTTTGTTAGCTTGAAGATTTTGTGATTTGTAATATTAGGCTCAACTACCATAATATCGGCATTATTACAAGATTGAAGAATTTTTGTAGTGATAGATTTTGCAGGAGATTCACGAAGATCATCAATATTTGGTTTGAATGCAAGCCCCATCATAGCTACAATTGGTTTACGATTATTCTTAAGTTCAAATTCATGCATTATATTCTTAACTTTCTCTGCACACCAAAATGATTTATAATTATTTATTTCACGAGCTTGTGAGATAATCTTAGACTCCATTGGAAAATCAGCTGTAATAAAGTAAGGATCAACAGCAATACAGTGGCCACCAACGCCACAACCAGGCTGAAGAATATTTACACGAGGATGCTTATTTGCAAGACTAATAAGTTCCCATACATTGATATTAGCTTTATCACAAATCAGTGAAAGTTCATTAGCAAAAGCAATCTGAACATCACGAGAAGAATTCTCTGTTAGCTTACACATCTCAGCTGTCTTGCAATTTGTAGCATGTAGCTGCCCTTTAACGAACCGACTATAAAACTCCATAGCTTTTTGGGTAGACTCCTTATTCATACCACCGATAATACGATCATTGTTTATGAGTTCAAAAATCACATTGCCAGGAAGTACACGTTCTGGACAATATGCAATATATATTTTGTCTTTTAACTCTGGACGCTCTGTATAAATAAGATTTGCCATATACTCTGTCGTTCCCACCGGAGAAGTTGACTCTATAACATAAAGATCACCATCTTTAAGTAGAGGTAATACCATTCTAGTAGCAGCTTCAACATAGGAAGTGTCGGGTTCATGATTACCTTTGAAAGGTGTTGGCACTACCATAAAATAGGCATCAGATAATTGAGGTCTTGTATAAGCTTTAAAGTAACCAGAAGCAATTACTTCATGAAGTAATTGCTCCATACCAGGTTCAATGATATGAAGCCTACCTTGATTAGTCATTTCAACTACATTTTCATTGATATCAACTCCCACAATCTCAATACCATTTTTTGCGGCAATAATAGCTGTAGGCAATCCAATATAGCCCAAGCCCATAAAACATACTTTCATATATCTAAATTTTTAACAACTTTCCAAATTGAACAATAAATTAAATAGTAAAAAAATATATACTTCTATCTTGTAAAACAATCAGTAAAAAGCAAAGAGTTTTCTCCTCTATTTTAGTAAATAATTGATATATTTATAATCGGCAAAACGAAATGCGAGCGGTATAAAAAACGAAATGCGATAATCAGGGTATAAAACGAAATGTGAAAAAAATATCGCACACACACGATATAAAAAGGCTTTCAAACGTCATTTGAATGGCGTTTGAAAGCCTTTAAATTTATAGCATTTTCACGCAAAAAGCACATTCAAATATTTGTGCAATTCATTAGGAATGACTATCTTTACATAGTATTTAGGAGGCATCTGTTGTATCGACAACGCCGCAATCTTTGTAATCAAACAAAGTTCGCTGCGGGTGTTCTTCATAATTGCATACCATCCACTCCTCCTGCTTTCTTCGGCTCGTCTTTGATGCGCTGATGGTTCTTTCTACCCGGTGGATTATCCATCCGTTTTTGTTTGCGTATTCCTCTATCATTGGCAGGGGAAACATTGTCAGCATGAACTTACCTTTCACCTGCTCCAAAAGCTGCAGGAGCTTCTCCATGCAATACTCATCAAACGTACCCTCGTAATGACCACAATCGCTATTGATATAAGGTGGATCCACAAAATGAAACGTATCGGGCGAGTCATAAGTGGAGATGACATCCAGCGCATCCCGGTTCTCTATGGTCACGTTGTCAAGCCGGGCGCATAACCATTCGGTAAACTCATCCTTTGCATTACGCAGTTTCTTCGGCATTCCGCCACCAAAGTCATAACCGAACGAACCATCCATCATGCTGGCAAAGGACATTTTACATAACGCCCAAACAGCCCATGCACGTTGCACCGGCTGAAAGAATTGAGGATACTGCAATATGTGTCCGGCATGGGCGTGCATATCCCGGCTGTGCAAAGTCTTCTCAATCTCCTGTTTCAGGTCACGATAATAGACTTTAGCCATCCAATAAAAGTTCGTTATATCCATGCTGATATCGTT
>UMEW01016187.1_pt1 | contig 9403 bp, 9 predicted proteins | sample 1964851 | NCBI WGS metagenome assembly UMEW01 (sample SAMEA4836030, study PRJEB28245) | human gut metagenome | biome: gut microbiome; material: fecal sample | place: Denmark | collected 2008 | reverse complement strand
TATTGAATATTGGAGATTGGATGAGACAGTCAGCAATTGTTCTGGTAGTTTTGGCAGTGGTGATCTTGATCATAACATGTTTTGTTATTTTTTATAAAAAGGTGAGAATTAAATTTATCTCTAAGATACAGACCATCGGATTTATGAAGAAAATCGCATGGAAACGTGCAAGAACAAGATTCGCAAGTGGAATGGCGATGGCTTTAAAGAGTGGACTTGACATGGATGAAAGTTTGTCACTTTCTGAGAAACTAACAGATTATGAACCATTGAAAATGAAGATTCAGCAATGTCAGGAACAGATGAAAGAAGGAGAGATATTTCCGAAAGCGTTGAAAGAGGCACATATTTTTGATGGAATGCAGGAAAGATTGATGATCATCGGTTATGAAACGGGTGCCGTAGATGAGGTAATGGAGCAGGCAGCAGATCTATATCAGAAACAACTGCAGGATCAGATTCAGAAGATGATCGCTGTTTTAGAACCGACACTGGTAGGAATCTTATGTGTGATCGTAGGGATCATTTTATTATCTGTTATGTTGCCGCTAGTTGGTATTATGGCTGGGATTGGATAAGGGAGGCAGATTTTGAGAAATCGTTTTCAAAAACAAAGAAAAATTGACAATAAAAATCGAATTTTCCTGCCAGTTATGATCTGTGGCATTATGGTGGCTGTGTTATGGAATAGCAGCAGCCAGATTTTTCGCGAAACAAAGAAAAGACAGGAAGAAAGTCTGAAAGAAGCCGTGATCAAAGGGGCGGTACAATGTTACAGTGTAGAAGGGCGATATCCAGAAAGTCTTTCTTATCTGGAGAAACATTATGGATTGAAGTATGACAAAGACGAGTTTGTGATCTCATACGAGATCATTGGGTCTAACCGCATGCCACAAGTTACGGTGATCCCATTGAATGAGAGGTGAGGTTTTTGGAGAGACAAAGACATATGACAGATCAGATGTTTCTTGTGATCTTATTTGCAGTGTTTGCAGTTTGTGCATTTTCCTTAAGTATGATCGGGGCGAATATATATAGTCATACAGCCTCTGTGATGAATGAGGATTATGAGGAACGGATCGATATTTCTTATGTAACAGAAAAGATAAGACAGTGGGATGAAAAGGACAGCATCGAGATCGGCAGCTTTCATGGACGCACAGCCCTGATCCATACGGAAAGGATCAATGGGAAAAAATACAATACATATCTCTATCAAGAGAAGGGTGCATTGAGAGAATTAATGGTAAGAGAAGGTCTGGATACAACAACGATGCAGGGAGAGAAGATCGTGGCAGCAAAAGATTTTTCTGTAATAGAAACAAAACAGCTGTATCATATAAAGATTCAGGGAAGTGATGGTAAGATATATCAGAACTGTGTATACAGACACAGCAGGAATTAGGAGGAAGTATGAGACAAAAAAGCAATGGAACACACCTGATCCTGATGGAATTAATGATGGTATTATTCTTTTTTGCAATCTGTGGATCAATCCTGCTTCAGGTATTTGTAAAAGCTCATAACATCAGTGCAAAAGCAAGAGAAATGACTGAGACAAAAAATTATGTAACACAAGCTGCAGAACTGATAGAAGCGGGTGCTTATGACATCAAAGATTTTCAAGAATATTTTACACAAATAGATGGTAAAGCCGGAGATTATCAGTGTTATTATGATCAGGATTGGAATGAGATAAAGAAAACAAAAGCCCGTTATCATATGACGATAAAGCTTGAAAGGCAGCCAGCGAAAGTTCTGGGAAAGATTACGATGTGGAGGGAAAACCAACAGATTTATCAGCTTGATATTTTAAGATACAGGCAGGAAAGGAAAGATAATGAAAGATCGTAAAATGCCATTTTTAGGGATTGGAGCAGCTTCGATCGTGCTCGTGTTAGCTATGGTCTGTTTAGCAGTTTTTGCGGCTTTGACACTTTCAAGTGCCAAGGGAGATCATACGTTAAGTAAAAAGAATTTGGAACGTACGTCGGCTTTTTATCAGGCATCCAATGCGGCGAATGAACAAGTTGGAGCGATTGATGAGAAACTATGGAAGTTGTATCGCAGATCTAAGGATAAAAAAGATTATATGAAAAGGGTTGGACGATCGTTTACAAAAAGCAAGGGGATTTCATATAATAAAAAAGAGAAAACAATTGCATTTCAGGAAAGTATCACAGACAAACAGCAGTTATCTGTGAAATTGCAGATTTATTATCCGGAGAAAAAGAATGATCCGTGTTATGAAGTGATCAAATGGAAGAAAGAAGCTGTTGGGGTATGGAAGAAGGATGATTCCCTTCCGGTTTATAGAAATAAGTAAAAGGGGCCAGCATGAATATTGAAGAATTTTTAACATTAGCAGCAAAAGAGGAAGCCTCAGATCTGTTTATTGTAGCAGGGCTTCCATTGACGATGAAAGTAAATGGAGTGATGCGTCGCATCAATGAAGAAAAAATGATGCCGCAAGATACGGAAAAAATAATCCGGGAGATTTATGAGAAAGCGTTAGACAGAGACATAAATCAACTGTTGAAGACAGGGGATGATGATTTCTCATTTGCAATTCCTGGATTGTCAAGATTTCGTGTCAGTGCATATAAACAGAGAGGATCCTTAGCGGCAGTGATCCGTGTGATCGCATTCCGCCTGCCAGACTATAAGCAATTAAGAATACCAGAACAGGTAATGAAATTAAGTGAATTAAACAAAGGACTTGTGCTTGTAACAGGACCAGCGGGAAGTGGAAAATCCACGACACTTGCATGCATGATAGAAGAAATCAATGAAACAAAAGAAGATCATATCATCACATTGGAAGATCCTTTGGAATTTTTACATCAACATAAGAAAAGTATCGTCAGTCAGAGAGAAGTAAACATGGATACTATAAATTATGTTACTTCCTTAAGAGCCGCATTAAGACAAAGTCCGGATGTGATATTGCTTGGGGAAATGAGAGATTATGAAACGATTCAGGTAGTTATGACAGCTGCAGAAACAGGGCATCTGGTATTTTCAACACTTCATACTATCGGGGCAGCGAATACGATCGAACGTATTATAGATGTATTTCCACCAAATCAGCAACGTCAGATCATGATTCAGCTGGCTTCTGTATTACAGGCAGTGATCTCCCAGCAGCTGATACCAACGATGGATGGAACATTGATCCCTGTATTTGAGATCATGGAAGTAACTCCGGCGATCCGTAATATGATCCGTGAAAATAAAGTGCATCAAATAGATGGTTTGATCTACTCCTCTACAGGGAGCGGAATGATATCTATGGACCAGTCATTGATCAATCTATATAAAGAAGGACAGATCAGCAAAGAAACTGCGATTTTATATGCATCCAATCCAGAAATGATAATAAAAAGGATCCGCTAAGAAATATGGTCAGAAACAGGCTGAAATCCATCGGAATTTATTGACAAAAAAGTGCGAATATTGTACGATAAAAATATATTATAGGGTGAGTGTCTCTCACATGGAGATTGAGAGATAAAAGCAAAGAGTATAGATATTAATACTAAGAAGGGGCGAGAGTTATGAAGAAGAAAGTCATGGTCGGATTGGTGTCCGTGGTAGTAGCTGTTGCATTGGTTTTTGGTGGAGTCACATTTTACAATAACCGTCAGCAGGAGAAGTTTGAGAAGCAGATGGCTTCCTATGAAAGCGTTGATACTATGCAGCATCCAAGCGAAGCAACAACATCGATTGATGGGATTCAAGTACCGCTTGGCAAGAAACCGAAGGTAACGACGAAGAAAACAACAAAGAAAAGCACAAGAATCCAGAAGCTTAAGAAGAAAGCAAGCAGAAGCAAAATAACAACAAGAAGAACAACAAAGAGAAGAACAACAACATCTCAGAATCATTCCAGACGTAAGGTTGTGAATACAAAAGTTGTCAAAACACAGAAGGATTATGACAAGAAGGGTTCTAAGAAGAGAACGATCAAGACAACAACGGTTGAATTGAGTCAGATGTCTGGTGTTTCTGGAACAACATTAAGAACACTTGGTTCTCAGGCAGATGGTAAGATCTTGAATGCATTTGAAGATCTGAAGTTTAAGATGGTGATTGATAAAAATGCGGAAGCGACAGGTGTATTTAGCGTTAAGAGCCATAAGATCGCACTTCAGAGTGCGAGATCTTCTGTATTACTTCACGAATTAGGACATTTTGCTAATTTCCTTGCAGGAGATAAAGTTGGAACGAGTCAATGGAAGTCAATTTACAATGCTGAGAAGAATAAATTTGATGGATATAACAAAGCATATGCGATCAAATCAGCATCTGAGTATTTTGCAGAATCTTACAAGGATTATAAGGAGCATCCATCCGCATTAAGATCAAAGAGACCAAGAACTTACCAGTTTGTTAAGAGTACGATTGATGGAATTACAGACAGCGATGTACAGAACATCAAAGATACCTATGGAGAATACTGGGGATTATAGGACGATACCTGAAAGAGTACTTTCTCAGAAAGTACTCTTTTTTTTGCCAATTGCCTGTGTTGCTCTGTAGAATGTGAAAGAATGTATAAACAAGGGATATTTTAAAAAATTAAAGGAGAAATAAGATGTTAAAGATCAAGGAATACGTCAAAGCAGAAAGTCTTGAGCAAGCTTATGAGCTGAACCAGAAGAAGACAAACTGCGTGATCGGTGGCATGTTGTGGCTTAAGATGGTCACAAGAAATGTACAAAAAGCAATTGATCTGTCGGGTCTTGGACTTGATCAGATCGAAGAAAATGATGAGGAATTTTCAATCGGAGCAATGGTAACACTAAGACAGATCGAACTTCATGAAGGATTAAATACATGGAGTCAGGGAGCGGTAAAAGAAAGTGTGACACACATTGTCGGAGTGCAGTTCCGTAATCTTGCGACAGTAGGTGGAAGTATTTTTGGAAAGTTCGGTTTTTCTGATGTATTAAGCTGTTTTCTGGCGTTTGACAGTTATGTGGAGTTACATCATGAAGGACTCATTCCATTAGACCAATTTGCAGCAAATAAATATCCAAATGATATTTTAGTGCGTTTGATCATTAAGAAACATCCACAGGAAAGTGTTTATCTTTCTCATAGAAATACAAAGACAGATTTTCCAGTTTTGACATGTGCTGTTTCATTAGGTGAGAAAGAGGCATATGCGGTTGTCGGTGCAAGACCATCCAGAGCTTGCAGAGTCAGATTATCAGATCAGTGGATGGAACAGATCAAAGATGATGAAGGAAGAAGAAAACTCGCAGATGAAGTGACCGGTCAGATGAATTTTGGAAGCAACATGAGAGCAAGTGCTGCTTACCGTGAACAGTTATCAAAAGTCTTATTAAGAAGAGGTTTTGAACAGTTAGAAGAAAGGAGAGAAAAATAAACATGGAGATTACATTTACATTAAATGGAAAGAAAGTAACCCCACAGATTGATGCAGACACTCTCCTGATCGATCTTGTCAGAGATCTTGGTTGTTACAGTGTGAAACGTGGATGCGAGACATCAAATTGCGGATTATGTACGGTATTTATGGATGACCAGCCAATCTTATCATGTTCCATTCTTGCAGCAAGAGTTGATGGACATAAGATCGATACTTTAGAAGGACTGCAGGAAGAAGCAGCTGAGTTTGGAGCTTTTATTGCGAACCAAGGGGCTGAACAGTGCGGATTTTGTAACCCAGGAATGATCATGAATGCGATCGCATTATTTAGAGAGATTCCAGATCCGAGTGAAGAAGAGATCAAAGAATACCTTGCGGGGAATCTTTGCAGATGTTCTGGATATGAAGGACAGCTTCGAGGGATCTTAGACTTTTTGGAATATAAGAAAAATAAAGATGGAGGTGCCGAATGAAAGTAGTTAACCAGCCGATCATGAAAAAAGACGCTATGGCACTTGTGACAGGGAAACCTGTATTTACAAATGATAAGGCACCAAAAGAATGTCTGATCGTGAAATTACTTCGAAGTCCATATGCGAACGCAATGATCAAATCGATCAACACTCAGTTTGCTATGAAAGTGCCAGGGATTGAGGCGATTTATACATGGGAAGATGTGCCACAGGAACGTTTTACGATGGCAGGACAGACATATCCGGAATTAAGCCCATATGACAGACAGATTCTGGATCAGCATGTCCGTTATGTTGGAGATCCCGTTGCAATCGTTGCTGGGGAGAATGAAAAGTGCGTTGATCAGGCGATCAAGATGTTACGTGTGGAATACGAAGTATTGCCAGCAAACTTAGATCCACGTAAGGCAATGGATAAAGATACACCGCTAGTGCATCCAGAAGATAACTGGAAAGCATTATGTAATATTGGTGCAGATAATAAGAAAAACCTGTGTGCAACAGAAGAAACACACGAAGGAGATGTCGATGCGGTATTAGCAGATTGCGACGTGGTTGTAGAACATACATATCATACAAAAGCAAATCAGCAGGCAATGATGGAGACATTCAGAACTTATTGTTTTATTGACGAATATGGAAGATTGAACGTTGTTAGTTCCACACAGATCGTATTCCATGTACGAAGGATCTTATCCAATGCATTATGCATTCCAAAATCAAAGATTCGTGTATCAAAACCAAGAATTGGTGGAGGATTTGGAGCAAAACAGAGTTCTATCTCCGAAGTATATCCAGCATTTGTCACATGGATGACAAAGAAACCATCCAAGATTATTTTTTCAAGAGAAGAGTCTCAGATCGCATCTTCACCAAGACATGAGATGCAGGTAACAGTTCGTGTCGGAGCAAACAAGAATGGAAAGATCCGTGCGATTGATGTTTATACATTATCCAATACAGGAGCCTATGGAGAACATGGTCCAACAACGGTAGGGTTATCTGGGCATAAATCAATTCCGTTATATCGAGATCTGGAAGCACATCGTTTTGCATATGATGTTGTGTATACAAATCGTATGTCAGCTGGGGCTTATCGTGGATATGGTGCGACACAGGGTGTGTTTGCGCTGGAATCAGCAGTCAGTGAACTTGCAGCTAAGATAGGAATGGATCCAACGAAGATCCGTGAGATGAACATGGTCCGTGAAGGCGATGTGATGCCAGCATATTATGGAGAAACAGCAAACAGCTGTGCTTTGGATCGATGCCTTGCCCGTGCAAAAGAGATGATCAAATGGGATGAAAAATATCCATGCAAAGATATGGGAAATGGAAAAGTTCGAAGTGTCGGACTGTCAATGGCGATGCAGGGTTCTGGTATTTCTGGCGTTGACGTTGGTTCTGCAACGATCAAATTAAATGACGATGGATTGTATACACTTTCTATTGCAGCAGCGGATATGGGAACTGGATGTGATACGATCTTGGCCCAGATGGCGGCAGAATGTCTGGAATGTTCTATTGATGATATCATGGTCAGCGGAGCAGATACAGATACATCACCATACGATTCTGGATCTTACGCATCAAGTTCTACCTACGTCACAGGAAAAGCAGTGGAACGTGCCTGCGAAAAATTAAAGGGACATATTTTCAATAAAGCAGCTGAGATGATGGAAGCTGCAGATACAGATACTCTGGAATTTGACGGAAAGAAAGTCAGAGATGCAGAGAGCGGCAAAGAAGTTTCATTAGTGGACATCGCAACAGCATCTATGTGCAACAATAATGAAACTTTCCAGGTGACAGAGACAAACAGTTCTCCAGTATCCCCACCACCATTTATGGTAGGAATGGTTGAGATTGAGCTTGATAAAGAGACAGGACATATTGAAATCTTAGATTATGTTGCGGTCGTAGATTGTGGAACACCAGTCAATCCAAATCTTGCAAGAGTTCAGGTAGAAGGCGGACTCGGTCAGGGAATCGGAATGGCATTGTATGAGGGTGTTGATTACACACCAAATGGATATGTAAAACAAAATTCTTTCATGCAGTATAAAGTTCCAGCAAGAGTCGATGTTGGAAAGCTTCGTGTAGAATTTGAGAGCAGTTATGAGCCAACAGGACCATTTGGAGCAAAATCCATTGGAGAGATCGTTATCAACACACCATCTCCAGCATTAGCCCATGCCGTATTTAATGCAACCGGATTATGGATCCGAGAATTGCCGATCACCAGTGAAAAGATCGTTATGGGATTATTGGAGAAAGAATAATATAACATGGATAAAATAAAAGCAGCGGTCATTTATCTTGCATCAGGAAACAGCAAACGTTTCGGTCAGGAGAATAAATTATTGCAAATGATCGGAACCAAGCCAATGTATCGTTATGGATTGGACCGATTGATCGATCTATGCAAAGATCATGAAGGGTTTGAGATCATTGTTGTCACACAGTATCAGGAAATTATGAAGCAAACGCAATACGACCCAATAACGACAGTGTTTTGTCCAGAAAGTAAATATGGGATTTCATGGTCGATCAAAGCAGGGATCAAAGCAGCGAAAGATGTAGAATTCTATTCATTTTTCGTAGCAGACCAGCCCAATATGAAAAGAGAGACAATCGAAAGATTTCTCTCTTTTATGGCAGATGAATCTTGTGAACTTGGCTGTGTCAGAACAGAAGAAAACCTTGGAAATCCCGTATGGTTCTCAAAGAAATATAAACGAGAATTGTTATCGCTTACAAAAGATCAAGGTGGCAAGAAAATCCTCAAAAAACACATAGAAAATGCCAGATTTTTCAAGGTATTGGAAGAAACTGAACTTTGCGATATAGATTATCCAAAAGAAATGCAAGCAATGCTTGCAAAGCGAGGCAAAAGTAGTTAAAATATTATTTAAAATACAAAAGAGCGTGGAGGCCAAGTGATGGAATTATTAAAAGAGAGAATTCGAAAAGATGGAGTCGTGAAAGAAGGAAATGTCCTCAAAGTAGACCGCTTTTTGAATCATCAGATGGATGTAAAATTATTCCGTGAGATCGGTAAAGAATTTAAGAAACGTTTTGAAGGCGAAGATATCAATAAGATCCTTACGATCGAAGCATCAGGAATCGGAATCGCCTGTGTTGTGGCAGAGATTTTTGATGTACCAGTCGTATTTGCAAAGAAAACACAGACAAAGAACATCGCAGGAGATGTATATACAACAAAGGTAGAATCATTCACACATGGAAGAGTCTACGACATCATTGTATCCAAAGAATTCTTAGGAGAAGGAGATCATGTATTGCTGATCGATGATTTCCTTGCTAACGGTAAAGCCTTAGAAGGATTAGCGAAATTAGTCAAAGATTCCGGAGCAGAACTGGTCGGAGCAGGAGTTGTGATCGAGAAAGGATTCCAGCCAGGAGGAGATTTCTTAAGAAAACAGACACACTTAGAATCTCTTGCGATCGTAGATGCTATGGACGAGAAAACAGGAGAAATCACATTCCGTGAATAATGTCTTTGACGTTT
>UMEW01018403.1_pt1 | contig 9592 bp, 9 predicted proteins | sample 1964851 | NCBI WGS metagenome assembly UMEW01 (sample SAMEA4836030, study PRJEB28245) | human gut metagenome | biome: gut microbiome; material: fecal sample | place: Denmark | collected 2008 | reverse complement strand
AGGCAACGCCTCTGGTCGCTCCCGCAGGAGCGAAATCCCGCATCAGCACGCGCAAGTAGTATGAAAACGTCACCAACTGAATCGCGAAAAGGGAGTCCAGAGGGTCGAAGACCCTTTGGCAGGTGCAGGGCAGCGCCCTGCTGGGGTTAGGGGCAAAGCCCCTCGTCTCCCCCCTTGCGTAATCCCTCGTCTTGTGCTATGATTCACTTATGAACCCATATCGAAAGGGGAATCACCGCCTTGTGGATAGAAATTGAAATGTATGTCCTCCTCTTCTTCGCCTGCTCCTTCCTCGGCTGGTGCATGGAGGTCACCTGTAAGCTCGTGCAGTTCGGGCGCTTCATCAACCGCGGCTTTCTGCTCGGCCCGCTGTGCCCGATTTACGGCACGGGCGCTGTGCTGATGGCGTACTTTCTGCCCCTGTGGACAACGCAGGTCGAGTCGACATTCTTGCTTGCCCTCGTCCTCTGCGGCACGCTGGAATATATCACCAGCTGGCTGATGGAAAAACTGTTCCACGCGCGCTGGTGGGACTACTCCCAGAAGCGCTTCAACATCAACGGGCGCGTGTGCGCGAGCAACCTGCTGGCGTTCGGGGTGATGGGCGTGTTCGTCGTCAAGGTGCTGAAGCCCTTTGCGTTTGGGCTGTTCGCCAAAATCCCGACTGTCTGGCTGGATGCTATTACCATCACGCTGACGGCGCTGCTGATTGCGGACATCGCGATTTCCGCGGGCGTGCTGACAAAGATTCGCGGCGCGGCAGAATCCGTCCGCGCGGACAACACCGAAGCCATCACCAAGGCGGTTCGCGAGGCGCTCATGGCGCAGGGCTTCCTGCTCCGCCACCCGCTGCACGCTTTCCCGGAAGTGCAATTCTACAATAAGGCGCACCTTGCCCGCCTGAAGGCGAAGCACGACGAATTGCAGGCGAATATGCGCGAAAAACGCGAGAAGCTCCAGCAGGAATTTGACCGTCTCGAAGAGAAGCGCAAGGCGCTCAAGAAGGGGAAAAAGTGACCCGCAAGTTAATTTCTATTTTCCTGATCCTCCTGATTTTCTCGTCCGCTGCGCTGGCGGATGTCCCTGTCCTTGACCTCCGCGCCCACGACGCCGACGCCCGCTTTCCGTCCGACGCCGCCGTCCTCACCGTCGCCTTTCCCCAGATGACCTTCGCCGACGCCGCCATTCTCGTCTGCGACGGCCACGCCGGGATGATTGACGCGGGCGGATACGCGGAGGAATCCGCCGTCCAAACCGCACTGGAAGCCCTCGGCGTGACGCGGCTGGATTGGGTCGTCGCCACCCATCCGCACCACGACCATCAGCCCGGCTTCGAGGCCATCGCCCGCCGGATGCCGATTGGGCGCTTTCTCACGTCGTTCCCCGCGAACGAAAACGCGCAGATGCAGCATACCCTCGCGGCAATGGCGGAATGCGGCGTGCCGATCGAAAATGCATCGGATGGGCAAATGCTGACGCTCGGACACGCGCAAATCACGCTGATTCTTCCGGAAAATACCGGCAAGACCGTTAATAATCGCTCCCTCCTCGCCCTCGTGACGCGGGGGGATGCCCGGATGCTGATGCTTGCCGACCTCGAAAGCATGGGTCAGCAGGCACTGCTTGATTCCGGCGACGATGTGCACGCGGATATCCTCAAGTACCCGCACCACGGCCATGCCGCCATGAATCAGGCGCTTCTGACCACTATTACGCCCAAACTCGCCATCATCACCGCCAAACCGACCCGCGCGCCGTACGCCCTTGCGCAGCTGGATGCCATGGCGATTCCCGCCGCGCACACGGATGAATGCGGCTTGCTGCTGCAAACCGACGGGCAGGTGTGGATTTTGCAGAATCTCACGATGGAAGAATAACCGGCGGTTGATTTGTAATAATCTTCGCGGCGGCTTGACAAACCCCGCCCGATGGCCTACAATGGAAGGGAAGTACAGGAAAGGAAGGCTTCTCCGATGAAAAAAATCCAGAAATTGCTTTTGCTACTCCTGGTGATGGCAATGCTCCTGCCGACGTTCGCGATGGCAGAAACGCCCGTCATTGTCAATCTGGTTGAAAATCCGGATGCTGAATACCACTTTGAGGACGGCGCGAAGATTCTCGAAATCGTTTTCCGCGCGTTTACTCCTCCGACTGCATCCTCCTGCGCTATGACGGCATGGTCATGATGATAGACGCATCGACCAAAAACGCGACCATGCGCAACCGCATCTACACCGCCTGCGATACCCTCGGCATCGACCACATCGACATTGCCTACAACAGCCATCCGCACGATGACCACATCGACGGATTTCAGTTCGTCAACGAATACGCGCCGATCTCCAAGTTCTTGATTACCTTTCCGGAAGATTTTAACGCGCGGATGAAGAGCGCGGTTAAATTCATGAAGGCGAACAACATCCCCATCGAGCAGATTGCCAACGGCGACACCTTCACGCTGGGGGAGGACGGCGGCGTCAAGATGACCGTCATTCAGTACCGCAAGTCCTCCTGGGGTGTGAACGACCAGTCCGCCATGCTGATGGTGCAGTACGGCGACCGCCGGATGCTCTTCGCGGGCGACAACGAGAACCGCTCGCAGCAGTATTTCGCGGCGAATCCGCCGGAAATCGGGCTGAACGCGGATATCTTCAAGTACCCGCACCACGGTCAGGTGCGCCTGCGCGATGACTTCCTGGAAGCCATCAACCCGCAGCTGATTTTCATCAACGGCGCGGCGAATGTGATCAAAGGCAGCGTCAACTACTGCGACAAGAAGCACATTTCGTACCTTTTGGGTTATAAAGGGCTGACCCGGATGCGCACGGACGGCAACATTTGGGTCATTGACTACCTGAAGGAAAAGAATGCCGACCGCGACCTGCCCTATACGCCGGAGCGGGACGAGTAACGCACGAAAATACCAAAAAGTTTAGAAAGAGACTGCTATGAAGTATCGCTATCTGCTCATCGACAACGACAACACCCTCATGGACTTCCACGCCGCCGAACACGCCGCCCTCCGCGAGACGCTCACCGAAGCCGGGATTGAACCGACCGATGCCGTCTGCGCACGGTACAGCGCCATCAATGACGCACTCTGGAAGGCACTCGAACGCGGCGAAACCACCCATGCGGCGCTCAAAGTCGCCCGTTTTGCCCAGCTTCTGGCAGAATACCCCGCCGAAAACGTCTGCGCACCCCGCCTCGCCCTGCGCTACAGCCACTATCTCGGCACGCACGCTGACCTCATGCCCGGCGCGGAGGCGTTTTTGCGCCGCCTGCACGGGCAGATGAAAATCGTGCTGGTCAGTAATGGTGACAGCGTCATCCAACGCAACCGACTTTTCCGGTGCGTGTTCACACCGCTGCTGGATAACATTGTCATCAGCAGCGAAAAAGGCGTCAGCAAGCCCGATCCGCGCCTGATTGAAATTGCCCTTGCCGAATGCGGCTGCACGGACAAGGCGGAAGCTGTCATGGTCGGCGACAGCGCGACGGCGGATATCCCCGCGGCGGTCAACGCTGGAATCGACAGTATCTTTGTTGATTGGAAGAACACGGGCTGCCAACAAGCAACTTATACAGCAAAAAAACTGGCGGAAGTGGAGCAAATTCTGCTGAAAAGTTAAGTTTCAGCGACGGCATCATCCACAAAATCAATAATTGTCAGAATGGGCGCATTCGCGGGAATGCGCCCTTTTTCACGTCCGAAAAATGAAAAAAACGTTAAAAATGAATCGAAGCGATTGACAGCCGGGCGTTTCTGCACTATTATAATAGGTAGAGAGCGAGGGGATTTTTGATGGACGAGAACAAGTGGCTGCGCCGAAAGCCGCAGAGCAACCTCGATTACCTTGGAATTACGCTGATTGCGGTTGCGTTTTACATGGCGCTGCTCAACGCGCAGTCCTTCCTGAACGGTGTGAACCGCATTCTGGGCATCCTTGCGCCGTTCGCGGGCGGTGTGGTGATTGCCTACTGCCTTAACCCAATTGTTAAAGCGGCGATGAAGTACCTCTTCCGCGGACGTGAAAAGTGCCACGGACTCGCCATTTTGTTGGCGTACATTGTCGGCTTGGCAATCGTTGTGTTGCTGATGGTGCTGATTATTCCGCAAATGGTCGGCAGCGTTGTCATGTTCTACCAGAATTTCGACGGCTATGCGCAAAATTTGCTGAATATGCTCAAGGAACTTGACGCGGAAACGCCGGGCGTGGATTTGAGCCTTGCGGTTACGGCGGTGGAGAACCTGAATGCCAGCATGAGCGACCTGCTTGGCACGATTGTCAAGGCGATTACGAACCGCGTGCCGCAAATTATCAGCTACGTCGGGGGCGTCGCGTCGGGTGTCGTGACCATTTTTACAGCAATTGCCAGCAGTGTCTACCTCCTCCTGCAGAAGGATAAGCTGCTCCGCCACGCGCGGGTACTGACGCGCGCGTTCCTGCCGAAGAGCGCCGCGGAGACGACCCTGCGGATTTGCCACGACGCAAACCGCAATTTCGGCGGCTTTTTCGCCGGAAAAATCCTCGATTCTGCGATTATTGGTGTGCTGACGTTTGTCAGCATGAACATCCTCGGCTTGTCGTACGCGACGCTCATCAGCATCATCGTCGGCATCACGAACATCATCCCCGTGTTCGGCCCGTTCATCGGCGCGATACCCGGCGCGGTGATTCTGCTCTTCCTCGATCCGTGGCAGGCGTTGATTTTCCTGATTTTGATTCTGATTATCCAGCAGTTGGATGGCAATTTCATCGGCCCGATGATTCTCGGCGATTCGATTGGCATCTCGGCGCTCTGGGTTCTCTTCGCGATTGTCGTCGGCGGGGATCTCTTCGGCTTGGTCGGTATGGTCGTCGGCGTTCCCGTTTTCGCCACGATTTATGGCATTCTGCGGTCGGCGGCGCGGCACGGCCTGCGGCAGAAGGGGTATACGGACGTGGAAGAATCTGTATCCGCATCCGTTGCGGGCGACGAGATTGCCGATGACCCGCGTGAGAGCGGACACCGGATGTCGCTGCTGCGCCAGTGGAAAGAGAAAATCATGTCCATCGGCAAGAAAAAAGGCAAATAAGCACGGAGGGGGAGCGCAATGGCTTCCCCTTTCCTGCGTAATTTCTACCTATTAAAAGGAGACGCGCGCCATGACACCCGAAGTCCAGCATTATTTACTCGCAGGTTTTCTTCTGCTGGCAGCCGTTTTCGCCGTTCCGCTTTTGAAGCGCGTTCTGATGCCTGTAAAAAAGCGGATTAGCGACCGCATTCCAGCGCTTGTGGGGCATCTTCTCCGCTGCTTCCTGCGCCCGGCGGCATGGCTCGTCCGCGTCACACTCGCGGGTTGGGCACTTCTAACCATCCCGTGGAGCGCCGAAATCCGTGTTCTGCTCAGCCGCGTAATGCCGTACTACCAGGCGTTTGTGCTGGCGATGGCGGCGTGGGGCGTTTGGGAAGCCATCCCGGTTATTTGGCAAATGCTGCATCGTCATCCACACCCGGATCATCCGGAGAACTACGAAACGTTGTCACGCTTTTTCGAGAATGGATGCCGAACAGTCGTCGTCGTGATGGCGGTTCTGGTCGGTTTGGACGGCCTTGGCGTACCGGTCACGAGCCTGATTGCCGGCGCGGGTGTCGTTGGGATTGCCATCACCCTCGCGGCGCAGTCCACGCTTTCCAGCCTGATTGCCGGGATTACGCTCGTTGCGGAGCACCCGTTTTCGCTCGGCGATTACATCGTGCTGGGCGATGTTGATGGCACCGTCGAGGACATTTCGCTGCGTTCAACCCGCATTCGCACGCCCGACCAAGTGCTCATTACCGTCGAAAACAGCAAGGTTTGCGCCGAATACATCCAAAATGCGAACGCGCGCACCCAGCGCCTGTGGGCGTTCACGATTGGCTTGGAGTACCGCACGAGTGCGCCGCAGGTTGAGCAGTTCATCCGCGACCTGACGAAACTTCTGGTTTCAGATCCGGACGTTGATGGGCAGAGCGTGCAGGCGGTGCTGGAGGAATTCGCGGATTCGTCCATCAACGTCAACGTCCGTATGATGGTCAACACCCCCGGTTACGGCGATTACCGTGCACTCAAAGGCAGAATTAACCTTGCGGTTATGCACCTGATGGCGGAAGAAGGGCTGTCTTTCGCCTTCCCGTCGAGGAGTGTTTATGTGGAAAAGAACGCACAATGACCGAACGCGCGGACTTCTACTGACCGGATTGAAGGCGGCTGGAAGTGCGGCGGTCGCGATAGCCGTTGCCAGCGCAATACACCTGCAGTTTAGCGCGACGGCGGGGATTATCGCGATTTTAAGCCTGATGGGTACGAAACGCGAGACAATGAAAGTGGCGCTGGGGCGGCTGATGGCGTACGGGTCGGCGCTGCTGATCGCCTTCGTGTGCTTCTCGCTCTTCGGCGATGGTCTTCTTGCTTTCGGAATTTACCTTTTTGTTTTCGCGTCGCTGTGCTATGCCTGCTCGTGGGGTTACGCGACGGCGATGATTTCCGTGCTGATTTCCCACTTTATGGGCACGGGCGGCATGACGTGGACGCAGGTTGGCAACGAAAGTTTGTTGTTCCTCATCGGCACAACCTGCGGCATCCTGACGAACCTGCACCTGCACCCGGACGAAAGGCGCCTGGACGCATTGCTTCGTCAGGCGGATGAGCAGATGCGGACGGCGCTGCGTGCGCTTGCGGAAGCGGCGGATGCGCGTAACCCCTTGATTTTGCTGGGCGAGACGCTCCGTCAGGCAGACGAATGTGCCGCGAAAAACGCCGAAAATAGCCTAACCGACGCGCCGACGCGCGAGATTCACTATATCAACATGCGCCGCCAGCAGCGGAGAATCCTGCTGCAAGTCACGAAAGACGCACAAAAAGTACAGGAGCATCCGCCGCAGGAAGCCGAGGTTCGTGCGCTGATTGGCCGCATTTTTGCCGAGTATGACCGTGAAAACGACTGCACATCGTTGTTGTCCGCACTGCATGACCTGCTGGCAGAGATGCAGCGTCAGCCGCTTCCCGCAACGCGTGGCGAGTTCGAGGATAGGGCGCTGCTGTACGTCCTATTGCGGCGCATGGAGGATTTTCTGCTGCTCAAACGCGAGTTCTACGAAACATATGGTTACGAAATAAATCACCAATTAGAACGTAAATCATAACTATTTTCGTGATGAATTCAGCAAGAACGCGTCCACTTGCGCAAGCAGCAGAAAAATGCTATAATATAGGTTGAAATGAACGCGGAGGTGGCGCATGAAGCAGGAAACGGGGCGGCAGATTGCCCGCTGGGGTTATATGGCAGTCGCAGCGGGCTACCTCTGGTGGAACCTCGCGCGAATGACAGAATTTTCATGGACGTTCACCGTTATGCCGTATCTGGGCGACTTTGGTATCATTGCCGCCATTTTTTCGCTGATTTTGGGCTGGAAAAAGCGCTCCCCGCTTGTCTGGACGATGACAGCGGGGCTTGGCTGGATGCTGCTGATGAGCGCCATCCGCGGCGGAAATGTTCTCGCGGCTGAGTGGCAGTACCTCAAGGAGGGCATCATTGCGTTCCTTGTGCTTGCGCCGCTGCCGGGCTGCCTTACTGAAAATCGTTTTCGGCAGTTTTTGAAGGGAACGATAACCGTCTGGACGACCACAATTACTTGTCAAGCAGCCATCGGCTTGTGGGCGGCAATCAGCGGTCACGCCGTTTTCAGCATGAAGGGGACGTGGTACATCGGCATGAACCTCGGCGACCACCGCCTGTATTTGAACGCTTACGTTACGACCGCCGCCGCAAAAATGGGCATGACCGTGCTTTTGACAGCGGTTTTGTTCGCGCTGAGCCGCACGAAACGGGCGAAAATTGCCTGCGTGGTGGCAATTCTGGTACAATGCGGCGCGCTCGCGCTGACGGATTGCCGGACGGCGTTCGTGGCGCTCGGCGTCGCGGCGGGCTTCTGCGTGTGGACGCTCCTCGGTGCGAAGGCGCATATGCCGTCGAAATTAAACCATAGGCTTATACTTCCTGTGCTGATGGCAGCGGGGATTATCCTCTGCTATGGGCTGTTGACGGGGGTGTTGACGCTGCTTGCCCCGTCCGTCGCGCCCGGCCCGCTGGACAACGTGAACCTGCTGGAGTTCCCGGCGCACCTGATGACGGAAGCAGCCGCTGAACAGGAAGTTACATTGGACAGCACACCCGTCCACCGCAGCATTGACACTACGGACGCATTCAACGGACGCTGGGGAATTTGGAAGGGGGCGCTTCGCCTGCTCAAAGCACAGCCGGAGCTGCTGCTGACGGGCACAAGCGCGCCGCTGGCGGCAGGAATGATGAATTTGTACACTGAACCGGGCACGAAATACTTCCAACATGCGCACAATCTGTACTTACAGACGCTTGTCAGCTGGGGGATTCCCGGTCTGCTGATTCTGCTGACCGTGATTGCCATGTTCCTCGTCCAGACAGCGCGAATTTCCAAGCGCAATCAGTCGCTTTGGGTGCTGATGCTGCCTCTCCCGGTAATTTACCTGCTGGTTTGCGAGTTGGTGGAATGCTTCACGATGCTTTCGACGGGTTCGCCAATGCTCTATTGGCTCTGCCTGCTGATGGGCGCGGTGGATGCACAGGCGCGGCGGCTGAAGCCACAAGCGCTTCCGAAATAACGAATGGTTACAAATTTGCGCTTTGGGAGGTGAAGCCATCCGATGGTCGATATCATCATCCCTGTGTACAATGCACTTGATACGCTTGAACTTGCGGTTACGTCGGCACTCATGCAGGGGGACGTGCGAATCCTCCTTGTGGACGACGGCTCCACCGACGGCACAGCGCGCTTGTGCGACGAGCTGGCGCACCATCCGCGCATTGCGGTGATTCATCAGCAAAACCGCGGGGTGTCTGCCGCACGAAACGCAGGGTTACAAGCGACAGCGTCGGAATGGCTCACTTTTCTTGATGCGGATGATGTGCTGCTGCCCGACGCAATCGGCAATCTGCTCGCCCTTGCGGGGGATTCGCAAGCGATTCAGGGCCTTGTGACCCGTTCCGAAGCCCCTGGTGTGCCGGAATGCGCCGTTCAAACCCTCTCTTCGCGTGATATGCTGGACTTGGCGCTGCGAAATCCAACCGTGCATTTACACACGCACGGCTGGCTGCTGCGACGGGAAATATGTAACGAGAGGTTCAACGAATCGCTGCGGCTTGGGGAGGATGGCGAGTGGATGATGCGGGTGCTTCGCGGCGCGAAAACCGTTGCGCTGGCGCAGGTGAACACCTATTGCTACCATTTGCGGGCGGATTCAGCGGTGCACAGCGCGGCAGACGTGGTGCGCGAATATCTGCGAACGCTCACGGCGGCACAGCCAACATTAAACTATTTGGACATTCCGGATGCGGCGGCGCAGTACCGCTTGATGCACCTGCTGCTGATGCTGACGCACGGGGTGGTGCAGGAGGGCGGCTTTCGCGACGGGCTGCGCCAGTGCGGGGCGATTTGCCGCTTGTGCCGGGAAGCGTTCCGCGCGGATTTGCGCCGTGTGCGGTGGCTGCCGCGGTCAAAGGCGCAGGCGGTGCTGCTGATGCTGCGGTGC
>UMEW01021751.1_pt1 | contig 9775 bp, 4 predicted proteins | sample 1964851 | NCBI WGS metagenome assembly UMEW01 (sample SAMEA4836030, study PRJEB28245) | human gut metagenome | biome: gut microbiome; material: fecal sample | place: Denmark | collected 2008 | reverse complement strand
CACACGTCCGGGATGAAAATGGTCCCCGCTGTGCTGCCGGCGTACATCTGATAATCCTTAAAGTTGTTGATCACCGGTCCGCTGCTGGACCGGGAGGACACCACACCCACCACGGTGAACGGCATCCCGTTGATCTCGATGGTGCCGCCGATGGGGTTCTCGCCCTGGAACAGCGACTTTGCCGACTTCGCGTCGATCAGCGCCACATTCCGCCGGTTCTCATAGTCCGCCGCCGTGAAGGAGCGTCCGTAGTTCACCGCGTAGTCCACGGCCGTCAGATAGTGGTCGTCCACGCCGTACAGCGACCCGCTGAACGCCGTATTGCCCACGTATACGTTGTCGCACCAATCCCGGGAGTAGTACATACTCACCAGCGACACGCTGCCCAGCTTCTCCATCTCATCCCGCATCTCCCGGGTCACTGGGTCGATACCCTCCGGCAGCGCCGAGTAGTTCAGGTCGAAATAGTTTTGGCTGTCCGTGGCGCCGATGGTCACCCGCACCACGTTGTTGCCCGCGCCGATCAGGTTCTGCTTGATCTGTTCGTTGGTGCCCTGAATGGTGGACACGATGGTGATGATCGCGGCGATACCGATAATAATGCCCAGCATGGTCAGAAACGACCGCAGCTTGTGGCTCCACACGCCCTGAAAGGCGAGATTTATATTTTCCAACATATGGTTATCCCGCCTCCTTTATATGCCGTAGTTGTACAGCTGGTCGACCGTGGCCTCCTGGGTGTGGGCACCCTCCACCACGTCGCGTCCATAGGGGAACGCCACATAGTCGTCGATGGTCAGCCCGCCCCGTATCTGGGTGTAGCTGCCCCACAGATCCCGGCCGGTCTGTACCCACCGCTGCTCCAGTCTGCCGTCCTCGCCCCGGGCCATCACATAGCTCTTGCCGTTGTCGGTCCGGATGAACATACTCTCCAGATACAGTGAGCTGCCGCTTTCTTCCGCGCTGGTGTCCTTCTGGTACTGTATATCCACATAGTCGTTGGGCTGCAAATTCGCGTCCTCGGTGACAAACACCTTGAAGGGGTAGTAGGACACGTTGCTGTTGCCGTCGCCCCAGTTGTTGCCGTTGCTGGTAGGATAGTCGTCGATGGACACGATGGTGCCCTCGCAGGCCGCTCCGGTCATCCAGCTGCTGATGGACACGGTGTCGCCCACCTTCACGCTGCCCAGATCCATCTCGCTGAGGGTGCCGGTGACGTAATATCCGCCGCCGCCGGACAGCTCCACCACGGCCTCGCTGTTGTTATAGGCCTCGTCCGGGTCCCGCACGGTCTTCACCGTGCCGTCGAACTCCGCGTACACGTTGCCGTCGCCCAGCTCCGCCAGCTTCTTGTCCAGCTTCAGCTTCGCCACCTTCAGGTTGACCTCCTGCTCCTTTACCGCCTGAGCCTTCTCCAGAATGGCCTTGTTCAGATCCAGCTGGGTCATGGAGGACTCCAGCAGCTCCTGAATTTGGGCGATCTTCCGCTGCAGCTTCTCGATCTCGGCCTTCTTGTCGCCGTAATCCGGCGCGCCGTCGGTGAACTCTTTGAAGCCGTTGTTCCACGGCTTGACGGTCACAGATACCAGCTTTTTGGCCGTTGTGCCGCCGCCTTCGCCGCCGGCCGGGGGCTGCTGCGGGTCTTGGCTGCCGCCGCTGGGCACATCCTCCGTCACCGCCGTCAGGATATAGCCCTCGTTGCCCATCACAGCTCCGCCCAGCTTGTTGCCTGCACGGGTGACAAACACCAGATACAGCGTGCCGTCCGTCTTGCCCAGACTGCTGAAAATGCGCATCAGGTCAGCCTGCGACAGCGCGAAGCTGCCGTCGCTGTCCGTCGTGCGGTAGTAGTAGATGGCGTTGTCCTTGTCGTTGCCGCTGCCGGTGCCCAGCTTCATGCCGTCGATGGCAATGTGCGTCAGATCCTTAACGTCCTTGTCGTCGTCCGGGCTTTTCGTGGCGTCCTCAATAAGCTTGTTCAGCTCCTTTTCCAGCTTATCATACTCCGCCTGCAGCGTCTCCTTGTTCTTCGCCTTCTTCAGCAGCTCCAGCTCGTTTTTCATGACCTCCAGGTTCTCCGTCTGCCGGTCATAGTCGATCTTGGCGCGCTCCACGGTGGCCTGTGTCAGGGTGGAGTCATAGCTCACCAGCACCGTGCCCTTCTTGACGCTGTCGCCCTCCTTGACCCACACCTTCTTCACCGTCTGGCTCTGGGAGATGTAGATCTTCTGCAATTTGTCCGTGGTCACCATGCCGCTGGTGTTGGAGGTGTCCCCCCAGTAGTCGGTCATGGCGCACTCGTTGACGGCGTATACGTTCACGTCGCCCCGCTGGGCGTTCCGGGCGATGGTCAGTCCGCCCCACACCGCGCCGCACACGCCCACCACGCAGGCGGCGGCGATAATGCCCTTTTTCAGCTTTTTGCTCATGCGCGGCTTCTCACCGTCGGGGCGCTTTTCGCCGATATGCAGCTTTTCCCGCAGGTTCAGCTTCTCACTCATAGTCGTCACCTCCCGACAGTACGCCGTCCCGTATGGTCATGACCTTGGCGGCGTGGTTGGCGATGGAATGGTCGTGGGTGATCATGATGATGGTGGAGCCGCCGTCATGCAGCTGCTGAAACAGCTCCATCACCGCCGCGCCGCTGGCACTGTCCAGCGCGCCGGTGGGCTCGTCGGCCAGCAGCAGCTTCGGATTGCCCACGATGGCCCGTGCGATGGCCACCCGCTGGCACTGTCCGCCGGACAGCTGGTCCGGCCGGTGCTCCACCCGGTCGGAAAGCCCCACCGTCTCCAGCGCGGCCCGGGCCCGTTCCAGCCGTTCCGCCTTCTTCACCCCGCCGTACAGCAGGGGCAGCGCCACGTTTTCCAGCGCCGTCAGCTTCGGCAGCAGATTAAAGCTCTGGAACACGAAGCCCAGCTCCTTGTTCCGCACCTCCGCCAGCTGCTTGTTGTTGCAGGTGGTCACGTCCCGTCCGCCCAGCAGATAGCTGCCGCTGGTGGGCACGTCCAGACACCCGATCAGGTTCATCAGCGTGGTCTTGCCGCTGCCGGAGGGGCCCATAATAGCCAGGTATTCCCCCTCCTCCACGTCAAGGTTCACGTTTTTCAGGATATGTGCCACGGACTTCCCCATGGGATAGTCCTTGCATATATCGCGCATTTCCAAAATCATGCTCAGCCCTCCATCGGCGGTGTGATCACCGGCGCAGTGGCCTCCGCCATGCCGCCGGGCAGCACGGTCACGGTGCTGTTGGTGACAGAGCCGCCGTCGTCCGTGACGGTGTCGTTCTCAGCGGGCATATCGCCGCCGTCCATGCCGTCCATGGGCACGTTTTCGTCGATTTTTTCACCGCCGCCCTCGGGGTATACCTCGCCGCCGCTGGCGCTGGGGTCAAAGGTGGCGTCGTCATAGGTGATGCACGTCATGCCCGCCTTCAGGCTGTCGTCGGGATAGGCGATATAGTCCTCCGCCGTCAGGCCGTCCGTCACGGGATAGGTGTCCGTCTCCGTGTTGTATTCGCCCAGGGTGACGCTCCGCTTTTCCAGCTTGCCCTTGCTGTTCTGAGCCCACACCCAGGGCTTGCCCTCGGCGTCGTTGATGAAGTAGCTGGGCAGGTTGATCAGGCTCTCGTCCTGGGTGTCCTCCTGACCGTAGTCCGGCTCTATGTACACGTGCTGGCCCATCAGCAGGCCCTCGCCGTCGCCCTCCAGCGTCACATAGAAGGGGTACTTGCTGGACATGGCCGTGTCGCTGTCGCCGTAGTCGCTGCGGCTCTGCTGGGCGTTGTTCCAGTCGATGGAGCTGATGCTGCCCTTCCACGTCTGGTCGCTGACCCGGGAACGGATGACCACCGCCGTGCCCTCGGTCAGCACGCTGGCGTTGTTTTCATTCACATAGCCCTTGATGCGGAAGCCGCCCGTCTCCACGATGGTCATGAACGGCAGGGCGTTGCCGGAGTTGTCCGTGCCGCCGTCCGGGTTCAGGGACTGCACCTCGCCGTCCACCGGGGACTTGACGGTGCTGTCGGCGGTGTTGGCCTTCAGCTTCTCAATGTCCTTTTTCTTGGTGGCGATGTTGGCCTTCGTCTCCAGCACCTTCACGTTCTGCTCCCGCAGGTCCAGGGCGTACTGCCGCTTGGTGGCGTCGTCATAGGTGCTGTCCATCAGCTTCTGTATACGCTCCAGCTCCGCCTGCTGGTCCTCCAGCGTGGCGTTCAGCTGCTCCAGCTCCAGCTGGGCCATCTCCAGGTCGGTGCGGATCTGGCTGAGGTCATAGGTCAGTAGCACGTCGCCCTTTTTCACGCTGTCGCCCACCTTCACCTTGATGGTGTCGATGGTCATGGCGTCGTTTTTCTTGATGGTCGTCTCGCCCAGCGGGCTGACGATGCCTGCGAACCGGTCCGCCAGACCTACGGACCCCAGCCCGCAGATCATAGACACCGACTGCACGGAGGCCTCGCCCTCCGCTGCGCCGCAGCCGGACACACAGCCCAGCAGCATCACCAGCGCCAGTACAAAAGCCGCTTTTTTCATGTCGTGTTCTCCTTTTTCCTTCCCGCGCGCCCGCGGGATGATTTTCCTATTTACTTAGACGGCAGAAATTGTCATTCCGTTCCGCCGCTGCCCCCGACAATATCATATCATGTATCATGCGCCTGCCCCTCAAAATGTGAACAAATCGTGAACACACGCTTAAGACCTTACTAAGGTTCCGTATCAAAACGGTGGCAAAACGCCCCGCGGAATATTGACAGCGTGCGGGGGAGTGTCCTATTATTATGGTGTGCCGTGTCCATCCCGGACATCTTACCGGTGTACGGGCGCCTTTCGGCGGACACGGCCCGCGTACGATACCACCGGCAGGAGGTTTTGCCATGAACAAAAAACGTATCCGCCAGATGGACCTGGCCCTGCGCCGCCGCCTTTCCGACCGTCCCGCCGCGGACTATTTTGCCCCCGGGAACGCCCTGCTCCGCGCCATTGAGACCGAGGGCTATATGCAGCGCTTTGCCGGGCTGTTCAGCGGCGCGCGCCTCCGCTGCGCCGACGTGCTGGCCCTCTGCCGCCCGGAGCTGGAGACGCTGTGCCCCGGCGAACCGTCCGAGGGCTGGCTGGCCTATGCCTACGACTATGCCCGCCGCCTGCTCTACCCGGAAAAGACCGATGCGGAGCCCTTCGCCCCCGGTGCGGTGTTCCTGCTGTCGGTGCTGCAGGTGCTGTTTGCCGCCGAGGCGGAGCTGCTGCCCCACGACCCGGCCTGGACCTTCGATTTTCTGGCCGATGATGAGCTGGCCGGCAGTCCCTGTGCCCCGTCCTATCAGCGCTTCCTGCGCCTGTGGAGGCGGGAGTTCGTCTATGAGCTGATGCGTTTGGGCCTGGAGGTCACGCCCTACCGCACCCTTGAGCATATCGCCGGTGTCCACCACATCGCCGTCACCGCCGCCCGCGCCCTGCGGAAAAGCGGCGTGGCCGTGGATGTGGCCCTGGTCTCCGGCGCCGCCGCCGGCCACGATCTGGGCAAGTTCGGCTGCCGCCCCGGCGAGCGCGTGCCCTACCTGCACTATTTCTACACCGACCAGTGGTTCCGCCGCCGCCGGATGACCGATATCGGCCACGTGGCCGCCAACCACTCCGTCTGGGACCTGGAGCCCGACTACCTCTCCGTGGAGGCGCTGCTGCTGATCTACGCCGACTTCCGCGTCAAGCAGCTCCACGATGCGCAGGGCCGGGAGATCACACGTATCTCCACCCTGGCTCAGGCCTTTCAGGTGATCCTGGATAAGCTGGATGACGTGGACGGCGAGAAGCAGAAGCGCTATACCCGGGTCTACGCCCGGCTGGAGGACTTTGAGCAGTTCATGGTCAGCTGCGGCGTGGATGTCACCATGTCCGGCGGCGATACGCCCCCGCTGCCGGAGAAGCACACCGCCCTTATGACCGACGACGAGGCCCTCCGCGCCCTGACGCTCCGCTGCGTGGGCCACAATATGGAGCTGATGCACCGCCTCACCGACCAGCGCAGCTTCGCCCGTCTGCTGGAGGAGGCCCGCGGCGAGACGGATTGGCGCCGTCTCCGCGCCTATCTGGCGGTGATGGAGTCCTACTCCCTCTATCTGCATATCCCACAGAAGGTCCAGACCCTGACGTTCCTCTACGAGCTGCTGATGCACCGCGAGGGCGATATCCGCCGTCAGGCGGCGGCGCTGCTGGGCGAGATCATCGCCGGCTTCCACGCCGGCTACGCCAAGGAGCGCCCCGCCGACATCCGCCCGGACCCCCGGGCCATCACCGACGTGGACCAGTGGAGGCTCTATCTGGACAAGATACTGTATCCCGACCATAAGCTCATGCCCCAGCACCGCCGCTGGATCGGCTATACCCTGAAATTCGCCGTCGGCTCCCTGCTGAGCCACTGCCCCGGCCGGGAGGAGCGCTTCCTGGCCCCGGTGTTCGCCTACTACCGCAGGCCGGAGGATCTGGACGACTACACCGCCTTCCAGCTGCTGGATACCGCCGCCGCTCTGCCGGATACGGCCTATACGGCCAGCCGCGCCCGGCAGATGATGGACTTTGCCGCCGCCCTGTCCCTGCGTAAGGACCTGACCATCCGCATGGCCGCCGTGCTGCTGCTGGACCGTCTCGCCCGCCTGTACCCGGAGGACGGCCGCGCGCTGGAGGCCGTGACCGCCGTCCCCGACGGCGACAGCGGCACCCTGCGCTATCTCAAGCAGGATGTGCTCTCTCAGGGCGCGCCCCTTCTTCTGCCGGAGGACGTGGTCTCCGAGATCTTCCTGGACAACCTGAAGACTGCCACGCCGTGGATCACCAAGCAGGGCAACCTGCGCCTGCTGACGGACTTTGCCCGCAGCGGCAAAAGCCCCGCCCTCCATATCGCCACCCACCTGTCCAATCTCATCAAGGTCAGCGACCGCGTCACCGTCCGCCACAGCGCCGGCAACGCCCTGCTGGCCCTGGCGCCCCGACTGACGGCCGACCAGCGCAACGAGGTGGCGGTGGAGCTGTGCCGCGGCCTGGAGCTGGGCCAGCAGGAGTTCACCAAGTATATCCCCGACTACCTGGGCCGTTTTGCCCTGTGGCTGCCCCCGGCGGAGCTGGATGAGGTGCTGGACGACCTTCGCGTGAACCTCAGCTCCTCCGACAGCCGCGTTACCGCCTCCGTGCTGGATACCGTGGGCGTCATCTATGAGGCGTACGATGCCTATCGCTCCCGCTTCCCGGAGACGGACGACGCCTACCGCCGCCGCCGTGAACGGCTGCTGGGCCTGCTGATGCGGGGCCTCAGCGGCATTGACGGCGCCACCCGGCAGGAGGCCCTGTTCGTGTTGGGCCGCCGGGTCTTCGGCTCCGGAGAGCTGGGCCGCCACGAAAAGCGCCGCGCCTTTATGCTCACCCAGCGCAAGCTGCTCTCCGCCCAGGACGAATTCCCCGGCGAGGGCCTGACGTTCTACTACCGGGCCGCCATGCTGGGCAAGCTCTACCGCTTCATCACCGAGGAGCGCCTGTTCCACAAGGGCTTTGACTTCGGCGCGCCCCGCCCCGTGGCCTTCTTCCCCGGTACCTTCGACCCCTTCACCCTGTCCCACAAGGGCATCGTCCGGGCCATCCGCGACCAGGGCTTCGAGGTCCTGCTGGCCATTGACGAGTTCTCCTGGTCCAAAAAGACCCAGCCCTACCGCCTGCGCCGGCGCATCGCCGCCATGGCCGTGGCCGACGTGTTCCACGTCAGCATTTTCCCGGAGGACTTCCCGGTGAACATCGCCAACCCGGAGAACCTCCACGAGCTGCGCGCCGCCTTCCCGGGCCGCAGCGTGTCCATCGTGGTGGGCAGCGACGTGGTGCTCCACGCCTCGTCCTACAAAAAGTCCGTCACGCCGGACTCCATCCACACCTTCGACCACGTGGTCTTCCGCCGCACCGAGCCGGATGCCGAGCCGGCGGATTACAGCTGCATCACCGGCAAGGTGCTGGAGCTGACGCTCCCGCCCCAGCTGGAGGAGATCAGCTCCACCCGCATCCGCGAGGCGGTGGATGCCAATCGCGACATCTCCAACCTCATCGATCCCACGGTGCAGGAGTTCATCTATCGCCGCGGCCTGTACCTCCGCGAGCCCCAGGACAAGCCCGTTCTCCGCACCGAGGACCTGAGCTTCCTGCCCGCCTCGCCGGAGACGGCGGAGAAATTCCTCCGCACCATGCTCTCCGTGCCCACCGCCGCGGCGCTGCGGACGCAGATCGAGAGCCGCGGCGACGACGTGATGGTCTGCCGGGACACCGACGGCACCATTCTGGGCGCGGCCAGCTACGCCTGCCTGGACTCCGCCCGTCTCTTCGCCCGCCTGGGCGACCCGGCCCTCTCCGGTCTGGTCCGCCAGAATGCCGGCGGCCGCACCCTGCTCATCAGCGGGCTGTTCGTGCCCCGGGGCGAGCGCCAGAGCGACCTCTGCCAGCTGCTCATCACCGAGGTGCTGACCCTGGCTCTCAGCCGTGAGTTCACCTATGCCCTCTACCTTCCCCTGGAGGGCGCCGTCTCCGGCTACGGCCGCCAGCTGCTGACGCTTCAGGGCTTCGTCCCGGCTGGTGACAGCACGGATGCCCTGGCCGTGGATATGCGCTGCCCCATCGTCCTCAGCCGCAACGTGGACACCGCGGTGAAGGCGCCCTTCAGCTCCTCGCCCCGGGTGCTTGCCGCCATCGCCGCCGCCCACCGCCGCCTGCAGGCGGCGCTGACAAAGCTGCAGCCCGGATCTCTGGTGCTCAGCCTGTCCGCCGGCGTCATCTACCACCGGCTGCTCCAGCGTATCACCGGCCGCAACGGCGTCCCCGCGGAGCCCACCACGCCCCGCGTCCTCGGCCCGGACATCTGCGTCCCCTACGGCAAGATCCTCCGCGGCGTGGCCGTGCCCAACACCGTCACCAAGACCCTGCGTACCGACAAGGTCTACGAGCCGGACCTCAGCACCTATTCCATCGAAGCCTACCCGGACTACTCGCCCCTGCCCGACCAGGTCCGCACCATCCACGCCTTTGCCCGCCCCGTCATTCTCGTGGACGATATGCTCCACGACGGCAAGCGCATCCGCCGCCTGGCCCCGCTGCTCGCCGAGACGAACACCCCCGTGGATCAGGTGCTGGTGGGCTACCTCACCGGCATGGGCCGCGACCTCATGGAGCAGCTGGGCTACGACGTGGACGCCATCTACTACCTGCCCAACCTGCGCCTGCGCTTCGTCGAGTCCACGCTCTATCCCTTCATCGGCGGCGACACCGTCCGCCGCAGCGAGGCCCTGCCCGGCGGCCTTCAGCCCGCCGTCAACCGCATCCTGCCCTACGCCGCCCCCGAGTACACCGGCATGGACGATGAGACCGCCTGGGAGCTCTCCCTCTGCTGCCTCGAAAACGCCCGCGACATTCTTCTGGCCCTCGAGACCGAGTTCCGTTCCCTCTACGCCCGCAACCTCACCCTCAGCCGTCTCGGCGAAGCGGTCATCCTGCCCCTCTGTCCCGACAAGGGCGGCTGCATGACCTACGATCTCTCCCGCGCCGCCAGCACGTATCTTGAGGGAGATATAGAGCTCCTCAAACGTATGCGCCCTGCGAGATAATGCACCGTCTTTTCCGCCCTGCCATCGTCAAATCTCCTCGACGTACACACGGTACGCCTTCGTCGGTTTGCCATCGGCAGAACGCAAAATCCGGCACATTCTCTATTCCTCAAGGGGGGGGGCCTGCGCCTCCGCGCCTCGTCTTGACAC
>UMEW01037071.1_pt1 | contig 9900 bp, 4 predicted proteins | sample 1964851 | NCBI WGS metagenome assembly UMEW01 (sample SAMEA4836030, study PRJEB28245) | human gut metagenome | biome: gut microbiome; material: fecal sample | place: Denmark | collected 2008 | reverse complement strand
TTAGCTTCAAATGTAAGATTTCTTGCCCATGAACTTCCTGCAGGTGTACTTATATTTACTAACAAATGTTCATTATTTGTAATTTTAAAAGAACCCACATTAAATTTACCTACTTGAAATGTGTTATTACCAGTAAATGTATTATTCCCTGATTTCGTTGCGGGATCAGATAAATTATATTTATCCCAGATTTCATAAGTATTATTATCTCTATAATGTGTTAAATCAGTGGAATTGGATGCTAACATTAATGGAGTATTTGAATTTCCAATTTCAACATTATTATTAGCATTAACTACTGCTATTTTGATATTACTAGTTCCATCAGTCAACCTTCCAAAAATACCCTTTTGATTGGGAAAAATGATGGATCCAGTCATTGTGCCACCAGAAAGTGGTAAATAATAACCTTGTATACTAGTAATAGAATTTTGTAATAATTTACCTTGTTCTGCAGATAATACTTTATCAGTACCACCAGATGTTAAATTATTAACTATATCTACATGATATAATACTTCTGAATTATCTGAAATTCTTCTAAATGTAGTTCCTAAGATAGGTTTCCAAAATCTAAAATTAAATTTAGTTGTATTTATATTCCAACTATTTTCTCCTGCAGAATTATATAAAGTACCTTGTGGTGTTTCATCTATAAAAGAGTAAGAACTATAAACACTTTCTTGGTAAATTATATCTCCTGAATATCTTTTATAATCAGTTCTTCCAAATAATAAAGGAGTAGATTCATTTACAATGTTAGTTGTTGATAAGATTTTATCTTTACTATTCCAGCTAATAAAATATCCATCTAACATATTATCATCTGATTCTCTTAAAGCTAAGTTCCAAAGATCTCCTTCAACTCCTGCTTTAAATCTATTATCAGATTCATCAAATACTATAAAATAGTTAGGTTCTGTTCCTCTATCTATTTCTAGTCCAGCAATTCCTTTAGTAACTCCAGCTCCTACTTCACCTTTGTTTGATAAGAGTAAATTATCTTTTATTTCTACAGTTTCTGCTTCTGTAACAAAAGATTGTCCTTCTACTAAAAGATCTCCTTTAAATGTAGCATTCTTAGCAATAAAATTAACATAGTCAGTATCAGCTGCATTTCTAACAGAGATAGCATCACTTTCATGTTTAATCTTATTACCAGTATTATATTTTAATTGAAATGTAGAATTAGTTGTTCCTAAATCAGTATTCTGTTCATGAGTATCTCCTTCTAATGCAGTAAGTCTATTATCATGTTCAGTATCTTTATTTGTAGATCTAGCAATTTCATTATCTAATTTTGTTTCAATTCTAGATTCTTCTGATTCAGCTCTATCAGTTTCAGTTTCAATCTTAGTATTTAAATTAGATTCAGCATCAGTTGCTCTTGTTGTTTCAGCATCTATCTTTTCATCTAATCTGTTATCTTCTGTTGTAGATCTATTTATTTCAGAATCTAGTTTAGTGTCTATTCTAATGTCTTCATTAGTAGATCTTTCTATCTCAGCATCTAATTTAGAATCAATTCTTTGATCTTCTTTGATAGACCTGTCTATCTCTTTATCTAGTTTAGTTTCTATTCTATTTTCAGCATTAATAGCTCTATCAGTTTCAGTTCTGATAGACTGCATAGCTGATTCAAAATAATTAGTAAGAGTATCACTTAATACTTTTCCTTGTTTAGCAGACAATACTTTAGTAGGATCATCAGTAGTTAAATTGTCCACTATATCTTGTTTAGTAACAAAATTCTCTGGAATATCTACAATAAAGTCTTTATACTGATTTAAAAATTTAAGAGCTTGTTCTAATGTCTTTAGAACTGTGCCTCCATCATCTCCATATATTTTAGCTCTAAGCTCTTCAATTTTTGTTTGAATTCTTTTTAAAGTATTGTATTCATCAGATGCTCCTCCAATAAGATTAATAACTGCTGTATTAATTTGATCTAAAGTCCATTGAACTCTAGCTATTGTATCAGGAATATCTGCATCTACTATTTCAGATCTGATTTCTTCACTTGTTTTATGAATTGCTTTATTACTTACATGTTCTTGTAACTCTTTATCAATTCTTTCAATCTCTTCTTCATTATCATCAATAGTAGGGTTTATTAAACTGGTTTGAAAAGTATATTTTCTTAACTCATTATTTTTATCTAAAGCAAAGAATGTTAGACCATAATATCTTTTCTGTACAGGTACTCTTTTAAGATATTGTTCTAATGTCTCCAAATTACTTTTAGAAACAATCCTATCATCAATAGGATCATTTCCTTGCATGTTAAAACCAGTTAATATATTACTCATTTTTCTAACTTATTACTATGTTAAAATGATTTGGAGAATCCAAATATTTAATTTCTGATGTTCTATAAACATCTAATTGTGTAGTTTTATCAGGTGTTAACTCTGATCTAATCTTTGTAAATTCATTTTTGACATTTACACCATTATTAGTAATAGAGAATGTAAATGTACTTGGAACTACAATATAGAGATATCCATATAAAGGATTAGCTACAGTACCATTAATATCTTCTTCAAATGTACTAGGTAATGATTTAACTAACAGTGCATTCAATACATGAATATCTGAAATATTTTGAGATGCTGAAATACCAAAATAACAATTTTTATTATTAATAATTTCTTCAGTAGCAATCTCTAAAGTATCAATCATTTGAGATAATACATCAATAAGATATTTATAGTCCTCTGAAGTAATTCTCCTAGGACATGTTTGAAATCTCATTCTTAATTCTGCAATAGTTGCAGGATCAAAAATATCTATATTGATTTTACTCATTATTATGCTTCTTTAATTTTAATACATAAATCAAATAGATAATCTGTGATTGCATTATTTTTATCTAATTCATCAACAGAATCTTTAAGTAGTTTTAATTCTTCACTATTAAAATCAACATCTTTAGGTTTCTCTTCATTTTTCCAAGTAATACCTTTTTCTGTTTGTTTAATTTCAAAAGTTTCAATTTCTTCAGAACTAAAATCTACTTTCTTAATAATATTTCTCTTATTAGTCATAGTTAAGAGAGCCCCCTTTTCAGGGAGCAACTCTAACATCATTAATCTTTCTTTTATATTTAGTTTCATAGTATTTAAATTTTTAAATTTATCCCCAATCTCCTGCCATAGCACTTACACACATCCATCCATTTACTGTTTTTAAAAATAAAGCTCCTGATTTTTGTGGAATCCATACATTTTTATTAGAATATAAAGAATTTTTGCCAATACTTATTCTATGACTTTCATTATGATTCATAATGAATATAATTTGGCCTGTATAGCCTCCAGAAATAGTGCAATCATCCAAAGTATCTCCACCTGCTGAAGTGACTATATAAACAGAATAACTGTCTTGCACTTGAATATTTTTACTAGCTGATGTGAGATATTTAGTTTGAGTATCAAATCTTAAACAACCTAATAAACAATCTGAGGAAGTGAAATTACTTATACTTCCATTTTTAGCTTCTAGTGTCCAAGCTCTTAATGTTGGATAAGAATTTTCTGATCCTCCTAATGAAGTATGGAGCCATCCCTGAGAATAATAATCCCCAATATAACTGTCTCCTCCAGTGTAGACTTTTCCCATAATTACACCAAAGTTATTAGAAGTAGTCTTACCAATCTTAATTAATAATTCCCTTCCACTGACAGTATCAGGCATTCTAAACTCTAAATAGCTATCCTGCACTTTAAAATTGCCTATGTTTCCACCAACTGATACACTTAAGTTTCCACTAATATTAGCATTCTTAGCAGTAAGATTACCATTAGAATCTACATAGAAGTTTCCTCCTTTAATACCAAATCCATCTTCATAGATATTTAAACCCCCAATAGTTCCTGTTGTGGCAGTTAGAGTTCCTTTAAAATATCCTTCATCTGCTTCTATCTTACCTTTAAAATAACCATTCTCAGCCCAAATATCTCCATGGAAATATCCTCCATAACATAGCATTTGACCATCTTCTCTGATTACAAATGTAGCTCCTTGAGGACTTTGAGACCTAGGATCATATTCCCAAAACTGTTGTCTTTTTTCTGGAGTTTTATCTCCATCTAAAAATTCTTGATATAAATTAGACCATTCTTGAGCAGATATATAATTACCTCCAGAATAGAATCTTACTGTTTGAGGTTCATATTCTCCAGGAAGATTACTACCTCCATATATACCTGCTTTTTCATCAGTTAGTTCATATTCAAAATCATTCTTCTTTCTAGCATGTCCTAATCTAATCCAAGTGGTTAAAAATAATCCTCCATCTGTAACAGATACTCCTCCTAATGCATCTTCTAGATACCAATTTTCTTCATTAATCTTTCTCCAAGTAATAATCTTCAAGAAATTAATTCCTGAATCTTCACAATAAATTCTAAGTTTACAAGAAAGATTTGCCTTAGATGTATCAAATGCTGTAGGATATACTTGACCTCTATCTGTTACATTTACACTTAATCCTTCTTCAGTTTCTATATCACTTATAGAATAATAATTAATACCTGGAGTTGTTCCTCCATTTGGCTTATATGTTAGTGGTATAGTTCCTTCTAAAACAGTATATGTAGTTGCAACAGTTAAAGCTAGTCCTCCTTCTTCTTCAGTAGGTAATTTAAAGTATTTAGGATTAATAGTATTTTTAGTATCTGTTAATACTAGTAAGTCATGATATTCTTTATCTGCAATCACAGAATAAGCATCATCTCCTCTATCACCACTAATTTTAACAGGATTAGACCATGTTTCTCCCTCTTTTACTTCTCCAGTAGATGGATATTTAAGAATTTGAGTCATCCATAAACCTTGTTCTCCTGTAGGTTGTGGTGGCCAATCAACCCATTGATCTCCAGGACTTTTACCTGTAGGATATTGAATAGTGGGAGTATCTACACTTACTGCATATTTAAAATCAGTATACCAACCATCTTCTCCATTTATACCATCAGTAACTTTAACAATAGTATGAGTATCAAAATAATCTCCTACATCTACTCTATAAGTTACATATGTAATACCAGGTTCCCATCCTGCTGATGCATCATTAGGATTAACAGTAAATTCATTAGTATCATTAACCATTGTAACCCATTCAGATTTTGAATTTCTATATCTCCAAATATAAGTTGGTTCAAGAATATTTTGAGTAGATACTACTAAATCAATAACATTAGGAACAGGATCACCTTGAAAATCATCTTTATATTTAAATACTGTATCTCCTTGTATTTCTACACCTCTAGCAGGAGTACCAATAGCTGTTTGTTTTAATAATTCTGATATAGAAGGTTCTTTATTATTACATAAATCTAGTCTATGACCCCAGAATTGAACTTCTGCTCCAATACCTAAAGCACTACCTTGATATACTCTAAACATTTGAGTTTCATCAGTTTTTCTAGACTTAAATGTTTTAAATCTAGCTGTATCAGAAGCTTTTTTACCAGTTTCAGGATCATAAATACCTGCATCAGTTTTCTCTCCTGTATTATCTTCTGAACTATTAATATAACCTACTAGTAAATACCATTTATTTAATTGTGGAACATCACCACCCCAGAATAAACCATCAGAAGATTGTCCTGTATATAATAATGTATTAGGATAACATCCAAATAAGATATTTCCATCTCTTTGCATTTGTTTTACCCATACAGAGTATCTATAAGTGATATGATGATAGATTGGAATATTTGGAACATAAAATCCTCCATCAGTATCACCATCAGCAGTAGAAATACATTTCCATACTACATCAGGCATATTAAATGGAGTTGGTAATATCTCTCTTTCATTATTAGCATTAGTTCCATATTGAAGATATTTACTATAATCTCCTGTACCTTCATTCCATAAGAATCTAAAAAACATATTAGTAGTATATTCATCTACTAATAATGGAGGAGTCCATTCACCTGAAGGTTCTCCAGTTAAACTATTAATATTAAATGCTTGCCATAATAATCCCCACCATTCATCAAAGTAATTAGGATTAACATTCCATCCTGCAGGACTAGCTCCTCTAGGTTGGATAGGTTCAAGCATATCTCTAGTATATATAATAACACTATTACTACCATCAATAATATCTACAATGGTGATTCTCCCTTTAGCAATTACCTCTCCTAAAGAGTTTTTCAATCTAACTTCAAAATTAGATTTAGAATCAACATCATCTGGTGTTATTAAAATAGTTTTATTTATTCTAGAGAAAGTAGAAATAACTTGTCCATTTTTATCATATTGAATCCAATCATAAATATAAGTTGATCCATCTTCATCAAGCTCTTCACCATTTCTCCATACTTCAGCTTCTATTGTAATAGTTCCTGTTTTATTTTTAAAGATAGTTCCTTCAGGAGTATTAAAAGATATTTGTAAAGGATCTTGTTGATCTAAGAATGAAGCTGTAGCATATACAGATTGATTATAAGTAATAGATTTTGAATCTAAATCTGTAATAACACATTTAAATGTTGCAAAATTTAACACTGTAGATTCTGGAATAGTAATTTCATTTGTAGTATATCCAGTAACTCCAAAATTATTTACTTCATCAATATAAGCCCATCCTATTCCTCCACTACTATTATAATAAGGATTATATATTCTAGTACCACTAGGAACATCTTGTTTTAATGTTTCTGTTAATACTAAGGTTGTAGAAGAATTTACTGTAGCTACTACATAATCATATCCTAAGATTCTAATATTAGAATCTCTAACCATTCCTGTAGTATTATCTACATGTAATACATTATCTCCAACTTTTGCAGTAGAAGATGTAAATTTAGGATCAAATACTCCAGGTTTTTCTATAAACCATTTATATTCAACATCAGTATTATCTATATAAGAACCTCTCCATAAATCACAATGAGCTTTTAAGAAATCTACATCATCATTTTTAAAAATACTTCCTAATGGATATAACATTACTGCTTGGATAGTAACTCCAGAAGTCTCTACCCTAACAAATGATAAAGATGAATAGAAAGGTGTCTCAGCTTTAGTTAATGGATCTACATAGATTCCATAAAATCCATATCTAATATTAGGATTAAGAGTTAATTCATTTGTTTTAATAGTAAGAACTTGATTTTCATCTATAACATGAGTAGGACTATTTTCTATAGATAATCCATTCTTAGTCCATTTAAAGTCTTTAATATTTTCTTTTTGAGATATAAGAAGATTATCATCAGGATCTCCTGACCATACTCCTGGAGTTAATACTAGATAAGGATAAATAGTCCAATCAGGATTTAATTTTCCATCTTCTGTATTATATAATTGAACTAAAGACTTATTAGATTCTAATGTTGAACTTATATATGTTGTATCTAGTTGATCTAGAATGGTAATTTGACCATTCATAATCTTAGCACCATCTATAACAACAGTACAAACAAATGTAGCTTTCTTTTTAACATCTTTGTTGGTAATCCTTATAGTTTTACCTTTAAGATTTTTATTATTCCATTGAGTGTCTGATGTAGGATCATCACTGATTCTTTTCCAACTAAATTCTTCAGCTGGAATAGTATCAGTAATATCTGAACCTGCTATATATATATGTGTTGATAATTCAGTATCTATTCTATTGTTTTGAAAGATATTACCATTAGAAGAAGTTATTTCTACACTATATGCTCCATAACCATCTCTAACTTTAAAAATAGTTAACTGATTAGTATAGATATCATTAACAGTATATCTTAATGAAATCATATCAGTATTATTCCATAACTCTGAATCTGGAGTTACAGTTAAATTGTCTGATGTAGCTCCTTCAATAACTTTATAAGTACCACCATTAGAATATTCCCATCTTCTAACTGCACTAGTTGAAGGAGTAAAATTATAAGCTACAGCTTGAAGATTAATTTTATTAGGAAATACTTGTCCTTCTCCATCATATTTAAAAGCTGTAGTATTAGCAATTACTGTTACTAATGATTCTTTAATATTGTATTCTCCTTTAGGATAAAATTGTGAAGGAACATCTTGAAAATAATTAGTTATATTATTAGTAGGAGCATATTCCTTTTTAAAAATATCTGAAGAATTAACTATATATTCTACTATAGAATAAATATCTGTAATATCTTGATTAGAAGTATAAGAATAACATCTTAACTCTTTAATAACATCTAAAACACCCTTTAAGATGATAAGTTTCCTATTTTCATAGGAATGGCCATAAACAATGAGATTATTATAATATGATTTTAATGATGAATACAAAGTTGTTAATGTATTTATCATAGTGTGATTTGTTTGTTATTTTGTACATTTTTATATCCCTCATATGAGGTTTTATGATTAGCTTGAGCTAAATCATAGTTTAATAGATCATCCCATATTTGAACAGATGTAGAAAATTCTCCTAAAGTTAAAGAATTTTTAAAAATTTCTTCCTTTAAGATAATATCTATAATTAACTGTTCATTTTTACCACATGTTTTTACATATTCTTTAAGTAATTTAATTTTAGTGTGATAAAGTGGTAAAAGATTAACAGCAGCTGAAATTACTAGATCTGAATCACAATAAGTTTCAGTTCCACCATTAGATGTTGGCTGTCCAATAGTTTTAATATAAACAAAATAAAAATATCTTTCAAAATCAAAAGCTACACTAGAGATAGTCATTTTGACTTCTTTTCTATCTTCACCTAAATTTTCTCCAGTGAGTTCAACTAAAATATTTTGTTTATCAGGATAATCTACAGTAAATCTATCATACTGCACAATGGCAATCTTTTCTAGAAAGACATTGGCATAATCTGGACCATCTATTACATTAGTCCAGAGAAAAATTCCATCTCCTAATGGAGATACTCTACATTCATGAATTTCTACCATAGTTAAAATAAAAAAGGGGAGACAGTATTAAACTATCTCCCCATGTTATATAATTAAGCTGTAGCAGACAGGGAATTAATAGTAATTCCTAAGATAGTCCCTAGAGCATCAGTTAAAGTCTTAGCAGCAGCTTTAGCAGCATTATGACTAGCTTTTACTGGTTTCTTACTTTCATCTAGATCAAATGGGAATACAAAATACAATTGTTTTTGTGATTTCTGTACATCTTCATTATGTCCTTGATAGAAGAAAGTAATATCTACCATTACATAGCCTTTAGATGCATCAGCCATGTAAGAAGTTTCAAAGTTATTAGGATAACCCATATTTCTATAGATATCTCCTCTTTCTCCTAAATAGAACCATTCTTGTTCAGCAATGACTTTGCCATTACCTTGACCAAGACTATGATATTTAACTTCAGTACCTGCAGAATCAACAAATTTATCTTCAGTAGTCATTTCTCCCTCACCAGTAGGAATAGTAACATTGAACATAAGTTTCTTTGCAGGAACTCTATCCTTATTAGAATATTGTTCTTTCTCTTTAATTACTAAAGTAGCTGCAGTAGTTGCTCCACTTTTAGAGAATTCCAAATATTTATTTCCAGGAAGCTTAATAGCAGTTCCACCTTTAGGAGTATACTGGAAAGATGAAGTGAAAGATCCAGTTTCATGCATAAACTGATAAGCTAGATCTTTAACAAGACCATCAACTACAGCTTCTGCATCATCTCCAGTTTTAGCAATATAAGATGCTAACTTAAAATATTGATTTTCAGGACTTACTGAATACCAATCCAAGAATTGAATTTCAAGAACATATTTAACACCAGCAGTTACATTAACTGGAGTTACAATTACTTCTTTAAATGATTCTGGAGCATAATCAGTAGTCTTAGCATATACTACTTGATCTTTATAGATATTATCTGTTTTAGAGATATATCCTTTATTATTTTTATATAAGAAATATGCATAGTTGCCAGCAGTCTTTTTTCCAA
>UMEW01020051.1_pt1 | contig 9925 bp, 9 predicted proteins | sample 1964851 | NCBI WGS metagenome assembly UMEW01 (sample SAMEA4836030, study PRJEB28245) | human gut metagenome | biome: gut microbiome; material: fecal sample | place: Denmark | collected 2008 | reverse complement strand
CTTTCCTTGCTTGTCTTGCAAGTGTTTTGTTGATCGTCTCTAATCGTTCTGTTACATCCTTATGTACCGTGCTTTTGCTGACTCCGAACTGCTTGGCTGTCTGGCGGACCGTGGCGTTGTGTTCGATGATGTAGGTTGCACTTTCAATGACCCGTTCTTCCATGTATTTCTTCAATGGAAAGCCCCCTGTAAATGTTGTTTTTACAGTGTATGCTTGGGGAGATGAAGCTATGTCCATAAATTTTGCGGTTTGAACGGTAGTCGTTGGGACTGTATATGAGAAAAACGAAATAATAACATACACACCTCGTAGTGATTTGAATAGCGTTCCGTTGTATGAGACGGAAAGAACCTGAGACGAAAGATTTTTTTGTCTCATACAACAGTCAACGACTATCCTTCAAATCAGAATTTCCGAAAATAATAGCAAATTCCTATCGCATCCGCCAAAAACCACCCAATCGGCACCGCCATCCAAATCCCAGTAACCCCAATCACCGGAATCGCTGACAATACATAAGCCAGCAGAACTCGTGTGCCAAGCGAAGCAATCGTCAAGATCACAGACATCAATGGCTGGTTCACCGCCCTGTAATATCCATACAACAAGAACAACATAGCAGGCCCCTTCAATTCTTAAATAATGAACTCCTACTGCAATAATCTGTGTTTCTCCCGAATCAATAAAGATCTGCATCAATGGTTTCGCAAAGATAGATACAAGCAGACTGACAAACACACAGAATACCATAGACATTATCACAGCACTCTTGATTCCGTCTTTAATCCTCTTCTTTTCATTTGCCCCATAATTTTGTGCCACATAAGTAGAAAATGCATTTCCAAAGTCCTGTACTGGCATATATGCGAAGGAATCGATCTTCACAGCTGCTGCAAATGCAGCCATGATGACGGTTCCGAAGCTGTTTACTAATCCTTGTACCATTAAAATTCCAAAGTTCATGATGGATTGCTGCAGGCTTGTCATTACTGACAGATTTAGGATCAAGGAAAGGTTCTCTTTCCTCCACTTCATGTCTTGTTTTGCAATCCTGATGTCTTTTACTTTCGCATATGCATAGATACAGATTCCAATTCCTGATACATACTGTGAAAATACCGTGGCTCCTGCGGCTCCTCCAACTCCCCAGTGGAATTTCAATACAAACAAAAGGTCTAAGATGATATTTAGTACAGAGGAAACTGCCAGAAATAATAATGGTACCATCGAATTTCCGATCGCTCTCAGCAGATTTGCAAAATAATTATATAAAAATGTTGCAAGAATTCCTAAGAAAATCACCCATAAATAGTCTTTCATCAATCCTTTGATCGATGCCGGTACTCTTAAGATCCACAAAATTCCATCCATTCCGAGATACACTAGAATATTGATCACAAGTGCGATTGCACCGATCAGACAAAATGCCATAAAGATACTTTGTCTCATTTTCTTTTTTTCGCCGCTTCCATACAGCATGGAGATTGCTGCTCCGCTTCCCATACAGAGTCCTAGTAGTATAGATGTTAAAAATGTCATAAGTGTATAAGAAGAACCAACAGCTGCCAATGCATCAGCACCCAGGTATCTTCCGACGACCCAGGTGTCTGCTACATTGTACAGCTGTTGTAATAGGTTTCCAAACATTAATGGCAGGGCGAAAAATAATAAATTGACCGTAATCGGTCCTTTTGTTAAATTTCGCTGCATTTTTATTCCTCTCCTGATCTTAAAATTCAGAAATATACTAATAACCCTCAAAATATACTAACAAACTTAAGGATATATTAATAAACTTAAAAATATACCAATTGTTCTTTTGGTGGTTCTGATTTTTCGATTCTGATCGCTGTTAAGATTGGCATTGTCTTATCGTATGCTTCATTGTATTCTGAATGGATCTGTGCTGTTAATGTTACCCATTCGTTATTGAGAATTCTCTTTAATGTCTTGGATTTCGTCTGATTTAATCTGCACAGATATCCAATAAATGTCATATCATCTTCACAACATGTCATTGCTTTACGTCCAGGAATGATCATTCCCGGTGGCATCTTTGGACTGCGCTGGACCTGAACACGCATTTCCACAGTCTTTCCTTCGTAAACCTCTGGACGTTCCATCGCATCGATATACCAGATTCCATAATCTTCGTCTTCGACTTTGATCACATCTGCATTCACATCATATGGCAGCAGTTCATCCTGTGCCATCTCTTTTCCATCGGCACGTTCGAAACCTACCTGTGCTCTTGGATTGACTGCTTTGATGCTTCTTCGGAAACTTCCCATATTCGTATTGTCATCACAGCGGTTAAAAATAACAAAATCTGCCATCTTAAACATTTCCATAAACATAGATTTCATATTTTTCAAATACAAATCTGCTGTAGATGCATCAACTGTTACGATCACCTGATATAACTCAAGATCTGTCTCATCTACTACATCCATCAGATCGTCAATAGAGTACATTCCATTGTATTCGATCATGACACGGTCTGGATAATAATTTCTCTGACATCCTCTGACAAATTCTTTTGTGAAATCTTCCATATTTTCAATATTCACCACAAATGAATTTGTCTTCTCTAGCATCTCTTTATCGTATTCGACTTCTCCTTCTTCAAACGTAAGGATCATTGTTTTCTCGCCGTCATTAAAATAATCCTGGCTTAATGTTTCTTTGATCAGTGTTGATTTTCCACTTTCTAAAAATCCCCATACCAGATACGCCGGTAATTCGTACATTCTTTTCCCTCCTGTTATTTAGAAGAATAAACCTTCTAATTCATCTTCTTTTAATTTTGATCCGATCACACAGATTCTTCCTGTGTAGTCCGCACTTCCTTCACGAATTTCATATTCTCCTGGAACAAGATCAAACTGAATCCATGATCCATCTTCTGTCTGTAAAATACCTTTGGATCTTAAGATCATACCATAGCTGTCATCTTTGGATAATTTCTGTAAGATCGTATCCAATTCTTCCTTATTATATTTCTTAGGTGTTTCTTTGCCCCAGCTTGTAAATACTTCATCTGCATGATGATGGTGATGATGATCATGATCATGTCCACATCCACAACTGCATTCTTCATCATGATCGTGATGATGATGTTCATGATCATGGTCGTGGTCGTGATCATGTCCGCATCCACAGCTGCATTCTTCATCATGATCGTGATGGTGATGTTCGTGATCATGGTGTCCACCGCACACAGGACAGATTTCCTCTTCTTCTAATAATTCTTTGACCATATCATTTCCATCTTCCATAACTTTTAAGATCTGTTCTCCAGAAAGCTCATCCCATGGTGTTGTGATGATCGCAGCTTTTTCATTATGTTCACGAAGCAGTGCTACACTTTCATTTAATTTATCTTCTGCTACATCTCCTGTACGACTTAAGATGATAGATCCTGCATATTCTACCTGATTGTTATAGAATTCACCAAAGTTCTTCATATACATCTTGCATTTCTTTGCATCTGCAACTGTCACAAAGCTGTTTAAGTCTAGTTCAACATCTTCCGCAACACCTTGTACAGCTTTGATAACATCTGATAATTTACCAACGCCTGATGGTTCAATGATGATACGGTCTGGGTTGTACTGTGTGACTACTTCTTTTAATGCACTTCCGAAATCTCCAACTAAAGAACAACAGATACATCCAGAATTCATCTCTGTTACTTCAATCCCTGCGTCCTTAAGGAATCCTCCATCGATACCAATCTCGCCAAATTCATTCTCGATCAGTACGACTTTCTCTCCTTTTAATGCTTCTTTTAATAATTTCTGGATCAGAGTTGTTTTACCTGCTCCTAAAAATCCTGATATGATATCAATCTTTGCCATTTTATATTACCTTCCTTTATGTTCTATTCTTATCTTTCCTGTCACCTTAGACTTTCCGTTTTTTTACTTTTGAAAAAAGCAGAAAACTTAAGGTTAGGGAACAAATATATTTTACTACTTCCATAATATTTGTCAAAACATTCTTTCAAGAGTATAATGAAAAAAATTAACAAAACGGAAGGAGTTATATGACTTATGAGAAAATACTACCCAAATTACTCCATTGGAACCGACGCATATGCCGACATCCCTATGGTATGTGAAAAATACGGAACAAAAGCTGTGATCATCGGAGGAACACATGCCTTGGCTGCCGCTGCCGATTTGATCAAAGAAGCTGTTGCTGACAGCAATATCATGATCACCGGTGTCTTTGAATACGGTGGTGAAGCCAGTCGTGAACACATAGATGAATTAAATTCTCATCAAGAAGTTATTGATGCTGATATGATCTTTGCATGTGGTGGCGGAAAAGCGATTGATACTTGTAAAGTATTGTCACAGGAAAGCAACCGACCATTCTTTACATTTCCAACGATTGCTTCTACTTGTGCTTCTTGTACATCACTTGGTATCATCTATCATCCAGATGGTTCCCTTCGTGAATATTCTTTCCAGGAGAAACCTTCTGAATGGATTTTTATCAATACACAAGTGATCGCCAATGCTCCTGAAAAGTACCTGTGGGCTGGAATTGGTGATACAATGGCTAAATTTTATGAATGTACAACCAGTGCCCGTGGTGATAATGATCTAGACCATAGCACTTCCATGGGCGTCCAGATCAGTAATCTTTGTGCCAGACCATTAGTAAAATACGGTGTAGAAGCCTTAGAAGAATGTCGAAATCATACTCCTGGAAAAGCTCTGGAAGAAGTCATTCTTGGAATTATCGTTTCTACTGGTTTTGTGTCAAATCTTGTCGGAATTGATTTAAATACCGGACTTGCACATGCCTGCTATAACGGATTTACTGTATGTAAATCTACCGAAGAACATGGACATCTGCATGGTGAGATCGTTGCTTATTGTATCCTGATCTTATTAAAAGTTGATCATCAGGAAGAGGAATTTAAGAAAATCTATGAATTCTCCAAGAATATGGGATTTCCTGTGAAACTTGCGGATATTCATGCGACGATTGATGATATGGATGCTGTGATCACAAAGGCTTTATCTGGAATTGATGTACGTGTATGGCCTTATGAAGTAACTCCTGATATGATCCTTGATGCTGTAAAAGAGATCGAGCAAGTTGCTTTATAAAATAACTTTATCAAGGGGATTCCCTTGAAATTTCCTATGATATAAAAAGGATATTGGTGTCACGATCAATATCCTTTTTCTTTATTTTTCTGTATTAAATTTCTTAAATGGCCGCGGTGTCATAAATGTCCCGCTGGCGCTTCCGACGAGTTCTTCTCCTACATAGGCTTTTCCAACAAAATTCATGATCGTTTTTCCTGTGGACACTGCTTCTACCTCTGTTCTTACGGTTGCTCCTGTTGGTATTCCTTTTAAAAATGTTGTAGAAAGCTGCACCGTTGGGGCTACACTATAATCGCCCAATCCAGCAGTCAATGTTCCAAATGCAATATCAAACATCCCTGCCAGAGAACCTCCAAACATGATTCCAAATGCATTTTCATGAAACTTTGTGGCCTCGAACGTCATGGTTAAACTTTTGGTATCATAATTAAAATCTGTGACAGTTCCTTTTAATTCTTTAAATATTCCATGTTCGTTGATCTCATCTAACTGTTCCATTCTTTTTCGGATCTGCTTCTCAAAATTTTCTTTGCTCATCTTTTTCTTGCTCCTGCTTATTATCTCTTTTCATGCTTAAATCGATGTAAATTTCATTTTATGTCTGCCATTTTATCATATTTCCACTTTTATGTATAGAAACTGTTATATGGAACATCCTATAAACAAAAGGAGTTTTACAATTATGGATAATGAAAATTTATTAAACAGTATTTATCAAAACATTGCAATGGTTTTAGAAACCATTCCTGAGATTCGAAAGATCACGACAGACTGTGATTTTAAGGCTTTGATCATCAGCCAGGAAGAAGAATATCAAAATTTATCAGATTCTATAAAAGATACGATCACTTCCAATGGTGATTCTACAGAAGAATTAAATGATCTTTTGAAAACATATTCTGAATGGATGACCAAATTAAAGGCTATGTCTGATAAAAATGTCAGTCATCTTTCTGAAATGTGTATTCAGGGATATACGATGGGAATGATCAAAGCAATCCAGAAAAATCATCTTTACTGTGATGCCTCCAAAGAAGCAAAACATTTCGGTGACAAACTTATTTCTCTCCACGAAAAAAGTATTCAGGATTTAAAAAAGTATTTGTAATCGTTAAGTTGTTGTGCTATGATTAATCTTGTTATTGATAGATTTTAATGTTCACGACCGATACGGATGCATTCATTTATTTCTATGAATGCATAAAGCAAGTAACGGTTCGTGGACTTTTTCTTTTTTATAAAGATTTTTATTGAAACACCTGTCATTAACAGTTACATGTATTTTTTATTTAAGAAAGTAGAGGTACCCAGATGAGTAATGGTACAGTAAAATGGTTTAACGCAGAAAAAGGTTATGGATTTATTTCACAGGAATCCGGAGATGATGTATTTGTTCATTTTTCTGCAATTCAGGGAAAAGGATTTAAGACTTTGGAAGAAGGACAGAGTGTTAGTTTTGAGATTGAAGAAGGACCTCGCGGAAAACAGGCATCTAATGTAACCAAGTTGTAATTTGAATGCGTTGTTCAATGCATATAAAAAAACGAAATAATAGGATAAAAGTTCTAAATCTTTTATCCTATTATTTCGTTTTTCTCATATACATGGACAGCTATTCAAACCACCACATGTGTGTATGTTAGACGGTGTTAAATTATAATTTTTTTATATATTCAAATAATTCCTGTCTACTTGTTACTTCTACGTCCGGAACGATATCTCCTTCTGGCATTGGGCGGTTTCTGTGGTTGAACCAGATGACATGCCAGCCAGAATTCTTGGCTCCTACGACATCTATTTCAAAGGTGTCTCCGATAAACCATGTTTCCTCAGGATCAATCTTCATTTCTTTTTGAACAGTATGGAATGCTTTAACATCTGGTTTTGCAGCTCCGATGCTGTCTGAGATGAACATTGTTTTAGGGTTGAACCAGTGGTCTAATCCTAATGTCTCTAATTTCTTTCCCTGATTCTTTGTTGTTCCATTCGTTAAAATTCCAATTCTGTAATTTTCTTTGCAATGATCAAGGATCTGTTTTGTAATTTCTGGTACCTGAATATGCTTTTGGTAATAACGGTATCGTTCTTCGAATTGTTTTGCCTCTTCTTTGCTGACTTCTACTCCAACATCTGCATATGTTTTCTGGACACGATATGCAAATTCTTCGTCTTCAGAGATTTTTCCTTCTCTTGACATACAGAATGCTTCATCACTGTAAGTTCTTGATGCTTCAAATAATTCCTCACAGTCTGCATCTGTGCGGGCTGCCATCAGTTCTTTGTGGGCTTTTTCAAATGGTTCCATTAAATTATATAATGTATCATCTACATCAAAAATAATATTCTTCATCTTAGATCAATCCTAGCTTCTTAAGTGCCATTGTAATTCCTTCTTCTTTGACAGTTCCTGTTACCATAGATGCGACTTCTCCTACTTTCTCACTATGACGTCCCATCGCGATTCCTGTTCCAACTGCCTGCATCATTTCTACATCGTTATCTGCATCTCCAAATGCATATGTGTCTTTCTTGTCAATTCCAAGTTTCGCGATCAGTTCTGTGATCGCATCTCCTTTTGTTACACCTTTCAATGTGATATCAATGAAATTTTCGCGAACATGTTTAGCGCAAGTAAATACATCTTTAAATTCTTCTTCAAAATCCTTCTTCACCTGAATATCCTTGTAATTCATAACAAGTTTGCTGATGTGAGTGTTTTTTGTGCGGAATTTCCATGGCGCATACCATCGTTGTGGCAGATTAAAAAGTTTGCAGTGATTTTTGAAAAACTCTTCATCCATATGTAGATAATAACTGATATCTCTTGTCTCAAAATGAATGATCGTATCTCTTGGGAAATATTCGTTAACTACCTGAAATACCAATTCATCTGGAATACAGATGTCTCTGATCACTTCTCCCTCAACTTCTGTATGTGAACCATTACATGTGATCGCTCCCATAAATTTATCAATATCCATCTCTAAAAATCGCTGTGTTCTTCCTGAGCATAACATTGTCAGATATCCATTTTCTTTTAATTTATTCAATGATTCTACAGTTGTTGGTGTTGCTGTTTTAATCTCATCTACTTCATCAACTGTTGTTCCATCATAGTCAAAAAATACGACACCTTTGTACTTTTTCATAATTTTGTTTTCTCCCATTTTATTCATTTCTTATTTTCTCTATATACAATACACACTTTATTTTACTTTCTACAGCTTTTAATTTCAAGATTTTACCAATAAAAAATACCAGGTGTGTGTATGTTTGAAAAAAATGCATAAATCAGAAAAAGACACTTCTATCTTCTCTTGATAAAAGTATCTTTTTCACTACTATGCAATTCTCAAGGACTTTAAGACCTCTTGGAATGCTATGGTTACATATTATCTAAAATCTCGGTTAAGATCTTATTAACGATTCCAGGGTTTGCTTTTCCCTGTGTCGCTTTCATTGTCTGTCCTACTAAGAATCCGATAGCTTTCTTCTTACCAGCTTTGTAGTCTTCGACAGATTTTGGATTGTTTGCTACGATCTCTTCGATCGTTGCTTTTAATGCTCCTTCATCATTCATGGATTTTAATCCATGTTCTTCTACGTATGCTGCAGGATCAATATCTTCTTTGAAGACTTTCTCGAAGACTTCTTTTCCTACGCTTCGGTTGATCTCATTGTTCTTAATCATCTCGATCAGTTTCGCAAGATGTTCTGGCTTAAATGATACATCATCGATATCCATCTCTGATTCATTGACCAGACGGATCGTCTCTCCCATTAACCAGTTAGAGACTTCTTTTGGCTCTGATCCAAGTGCGATCGTTGCTTCGAAGATATCTGCAAGGTGTTTTGATCCTGTGATGATGTCGATATCATAATCTGGAAGATCGTATTCTTCTTTATAACGGACTTTCTTCTCATCTCTGAACTCTGGCTGGGCATCTCTTACTTTGTCCATCCATTCATCGCTGATCTCAATCGGTACTAAGTCTGGATCTGGGAAATAACGATAATCCTGTGCGTCTTCTTTGGAACGCATTGCATAAGATGCTCCCTTCGTGTCATCCCAACGTCTTGTTTCCTGTACGACTTTCTCACCTGCTTCGATCAGGTCGATCTGACGTTCCATCTCTCCTTCAATGGCTCTCTTGATAGCTTTGAAAGAGTTTAAGTTCTTCATCTCTGTACGTGTTCCAAATTCTTCTGCTCCAACTTCACGGACAGATAAGTTCACATCAGCTCTCATGGAACCTTCCTGCAATTTACAATCTGATGCACCTAAGTACTGAATGATCAGGCGTAACTTTTCAAGATATGCGATAACTTCATCTGCAGAACGCATATCTGGTTCTGATACGATTTCAATCAATGGCACTCCAGAACGGTTAAAGTCTACTAAAGAATCTCCTGTCCATGGATCATGCACTAATTTACCTGCATCTTCTTCCATATGGATCTCATGGATTCTGATATCTTTCTTCTCTCCATCTACATCGATCTCTACTTTACCATTTCGACAGATTGGTAAATATAACTGAGAGATCTGATAGTTCTGTGGATTATCTGGATAGAAATAGTTCTTACGGTCGAATTTACAGTTCTGTGTGATATCACAGTTTGTTGCAAGTCCAACTGCCATCGCATATTCTACTACCTGTTTATTCAACACTGGTAATGATCCTGGCATACCTGTGCATACAGGACATGTGTGTGTATTTGGTGCTCCTCCGAATGCTGTGCTGCATCCACAGAAGATCTTTGTCTTTGTTGCTAATTCTACATGGACTTCAAG
>UMEW01059722.1_pt1 | contig 9987 bp, 7 predicted proteins | sample 1964851 | NCBI WGS metagenome assembly UMEW01 (sample SAMEA4836030, study PRJEB28245) | human gut metagenome | biome: gut microbiome; material: fecal sample | place: Denmark | collected 2008 | reverse complement strand
TTCATAAGGGAATTTCTAATATTGTCTATGCTTGTATCGCCCTCACCATTAAATTCGTTGTTTAAGATGTTTAATTGCTCCGCATCATTTACAGTTGCTATTCTTACCATTACAACCTCCATAAATTATTATCTATTCGACCTATTCAAGTTTATCGGTCTGTTTAATCATATCATACGGCTTCAATTTATACAAGAACAGTCCCGGCAGACATTACTGCCGGGACTGAAACTGTTTTACGAATGCTCCCGATTATATCCGCATTCTTTTTTTGCAGTCGTATATATACTAATCATATCTTGTTCAAAACGCTTTTCTAATGTCGTCATAACAGCCACCCTTCCCAATTATTCTAAATAGTTCCTTGCTACCTGCTATTCGTATTTATCTCGTTAATGCACCCTCCAACACAGGCAGGTCATCAAACTTTATAGCATTGATTTTGCAGAAGTGGTCAAGAAATTCCTTTGCCAGTTCTTCGTCTTTTGTTCCTGCTTTTACTTTCCAAATATCATATAGAACACTCGCCGCCTGAATATCTGTAATATATCTATGTAAACCCTGACCCCAAGCTACTTTTTCAGGAGAGTTCTCATTATGATAGTAGTTCCAAAATAAGATTTTCTTTGCTTCTTTTTGCGTAAGACTTATCTTATATTTTGATGAGGTAGTAACATAACCTTCATCACGATTATCGCCTTCATAGGCTTCATCCACAAGGAACACACCGAAAACAAACCTATCCTTTTCCGGAGCATACGGCTCTCTCGATGTTAAAATCGCCAAGCTGTTAATCTGAACTTTGCTCAACTTCATCGGTTTTTGCTTATTTTCTCCGGTAAGTACAAATCCAGCAAAAGCTGCCCAGTTCCTGAGCATTTGACTTTCATAACATACAAAGCCACCGTCATCATTTTGCTCATCCAAGGTTTCACGGTCAATGATACCATCATAATATTGGCTGCAAGGAGCTTCCTCATTACAGCACCAACTATGCTGAGCCACCTCGATGTTGTATCCTATCAGCTCATCACTGCAAGCACATAAATATCCGATACCATTTTGGTCTTTTCCGCCATCGCAGTAATTGCATTTGAAAGCGATGTTTTCTTTCGGATAGTTTTTCTTTTTTCCATTGCGAGTATTCACAACCGGAACTGTACGAGAGATTTCTTCAATTCTCTGCTGCCGTTCCTGTTGTTTCTGGATTTCCTGCTGCTTTTTCAGAGCAAGTTCTTCTTCGATTTGACTTTGCATATTTGTATCTTCGCATTTTAAAAACTTCTCAAATGCATCCGGATAAACGAACTGTTTTTCTCCAACCCCAAAAATGATTTTAATGTAGTTGTCTTTTTGCTCTGTAACCATTCCTATTCCCCAAGAGATATGTTTAACGGAACAATTCATAAGATTCATATTCTTCGCCCTCCTTCCTTAGTGCTTTTTATAATACGGACTCAGGTTTATAAAGTAATTCTTCATCTCATCCAAGTCATCACAATTCTTAAAAATGTACTCTAACAATTCTTCCTGACGAGCCTGCCCTAAAGTAAGACGGTAAAGCGAAAGGATTTTGATAAGTCTTTCGTATGCCAGTTCATCTCTGCTGAATGGGTACATCGGAACTATTCGCTCAATCCTTACCATATCTTCTTTTTCGGTAAGTCCCCAAAAAGGAATCAGGTCTGAACCCTCGCCACCATTTTCGACTTTTGCCGCTTCATCAAACATTTCTTTCCAAATGTTCTTTTTGAACGATACTGTGCCATATCTCTTGGCTATGTTCTGTCGGATAGCCAAACACTCGAAGCGGTTTATTCTGCCCTCACGCTGCTCCAAATCAATCGGGTTAGACGGCAAGTTCCAATGAACAATTCGTCGGCAGTAGTTGTGGAAATCCAACCCTTCTTGACCGATAGATGTGGACGCCAGCACAAACGGTCTGAATGGAGAGTTAAAAGCATTTCTGATAACTTTCTTTCGGTCTGCGTCTTTCTCTTTTCCATCGCCTTTTGTAAAGGCAACCGCAAAGTGAGAGCGAAGTGCCGTGGCTTTTTCCTTTCCACCATTGGCTCTTGCTTTAAAACTGTTAAAAGTATCTACTGTATAAATCGTAGTTCTTACATCCATCGAAGTTGCAATAGAATGATGAAGATTGCCGACTAAGTTGTTGTCTGCGTCAAATCCATTTGTAATCAAATGAGCATACTCATCAAACATCGCTTGCAGATTTCCTTGCTTGCAGTAGGTAAGAAGGTTCTGCCAATGAGCGTCATCAGATTTCTTTCCACACGCCAATTCAACTGTAGCAGTAGATTCCGCAGTATTCATTCGATTGATGAATATTTTAGCTATCTGACTTGGTAGAAAACTCGGAAAAGATTCGCCCTTTTTACAGTAGGTCTGATAGGTTCGGTTAATAACAATCGCCGGAGAAGCGATAGCCATATCCGTCAGCACATCCAAAAGGTCGTCCGGCTTTTTACCAAGATTGCACTTTCTTCCGTAATCCGTTTCATAGTAAAGCTCTTTAAGTGCCTGTAAATGGGTAAGAAAACCTTTCTGTCGCTTGGTCTTTTCATCTTCATCGTCGTAAGAAGTCAATTCACTGTCGCTGTTCAGCCAAGTGGTAACATATCCTGCTCCGTCAAGTAATAATGGAGCGATATAATACCATCGTTTATCCTGCACACCTGATGTCGTCGTTTCGTATTTTACAAGTTTATCAGCAATCTTACCCTTAATTTCTTTTTCAATTTCCCTGAGCGTAAGTCCTCTATTGATACAATCAATCGGGTCGTAACATCTTGAAAGGAACTGCGACGGGTACATCAAACAAAATAAGGTCATTGCATTAGGTGTTCCATTGCTCACAGAAAAATTCAAGCGAGCAGAGGGGTAACGCTTTTCTCCGGTATAGAAATAATGTGCTTCTTTATCCTCGTTTGCCTTTGCCAGTTTTCCAACCGTCTTTCTTTCAGCTTCGTAAGATAATAGACCTGCAATCATTCGGGGAACCATTTCCCACGATGAGAATACAAGTGTTTTTGAAAAATCGGACACATTCTTAAACACGCCCTGTGGCTGATAATACGGACGTGCCGGAGGAACCCATAACAAAAGCTCTGCATTATCTTTAAATGTATGTGCCATTACTCTGTCGAGTCGGGCGTTGTTATTCGGCACTTTGTCATATCGGTCAAGCGTTCTTCTCTTGAGCCAAAATGTATCCTTATTAACTTTGCCTACTTCATCAGGATGGTCAGCAAAGTATTTTTCAATATACCGCTTCAACTGATAGTCACGCATAAATGACATCAGATACGGAGTGGATTTCACATAATCAACCGGAACATTGAAAGAAGCACCTATATCTTCAAGCAGCTTTTGTGCCTGAACATAGGACTTAATATCCTGCTCCATAACACTAAGGGGAGCTGCAACATCTTTGTCATCAATGATGTCCGCATTTTCTGACGCTGAAATACGCTCGGTTCTGCAAATGTGTTGATACATTGCGTCCTCCGCAGCATTTTTCGCTGACAGAACGGTTGTATCTCCATCGGACAGTTCTTTCAGCTTGACGGAATAATCACTCCATACCGTCTTAAACTCAGCTTTCTCGCTTTCTGATATATTAAGGAAATTCATTACATCAAAGAACTCAGAGTAATGCTCATCAACCTGTGTTTCGTCTATTTCCTCAAGAGTTGAATACATCTTATATGGTGTTGCTGAAAGCAGAAGCATTCTAACCTTACTGGAATTGAAGAACTTATTTGCAAGCATTCCGGTTTCTGTGTCCGAGTCCGAGTTTATCAGATATTTGAACCTCTGAAATTCGTCCATTATTACAAGGTCAGGTTCAAGTTTATCTAAGCTGATTTTTGCAAAAATCACTCTCAGCTTACCAATGACAGCATTGTTATTCTGCTGTTTATACCTATTGCTCCTAATCTGCTTGCACATAGAGATTATCATATCAAGAACGGTATTATCTTCATCTGCCCGCATATTTAATTCTACTGATAACTTATCCAGCATATACGCAAGATACTTTCCGCCGGATGTTTTATCACATTCTTTTACTTGCGTTTCATACCAATCTCTTGCCCAACCATCCCACTGACCAACTGCTTTATCCGCCATAGCAACTTCCAATGCCTTTCGATACATTGACAGTTCCGGCATTCTTCTTAAAATTGCGTACATCAACGCTCTTTCCGAAACTATTCCCGCACCGGAAGTCATTCGGAAAGATGTATCAGGCGTAAGAGGAATAAGCTGTATGTAGCGGTTGAGCATCTCTGTGTCATTCTCCTGCCTAAATATGTTTAAATGCTGCATAGACAAACGGGATGAACTTGTGCTTTCCGTTTTCAGCTCACTTGTAATTCGGAGTTTATTTAAGTTCTGTTCTGCTATCGAAGCATTGGAACATACATAAACCACTTTTACGAGCTTATCTCCGGACTCTTTCTGTAATTTTGCAAGTTTTGCTATCGTACCTCGGGCGATCAGGGTCTTTCCAAGACCCACTTCGTCCGATACTAAAACACGCATTTGCCCTGCACGATATAATTCATCAATACGATTAACGGTGGCTCTTTGAAAATCTTTCAGTCCAGCCATAATTCGTTTTTCAATTTCATCTAACTGACCTGCAACATTTACATCAGCCATCCAGTTTCACCGCCTTTTTGAATGTATTATAGAGTCCTTCAAAATTCTCCGGAATAACTCCATCCGAAGATATTGCCTTTACTAAATAATCTATTTCCTTAAACCTTTCCGGAGCTGTCGCTGCTGTCTGAAGCATTTTCTCATACAGAGCCGGCAGACGAGCAGCCAAATTTGAATGATTCACTATGGAACTCTCTGCGGATGAAGCAGCTTCCAAAGCTCCCAAGGCATAGCTGTCGCCAAGGAGAAACGCAATATATCTGTAAAAGCATTCTTTGTCCTTAACAACACTTGATACGACTGCTTTTTCTCTATCTTCCGGCAATCCGCCTGTCGGAATGATAATAATTCGCTCAACAGTCCTTTTACCATCGCTTACAGAAATCTTATAAAACTCTGAGAGCTGCGTTAATGCCAAGGACTTAAATAGTATATTCTCCGATATGGCTTCCGTTTTATTAGAAAGCAGAGGAGAAATACTGACTTTGTATTCTGTTTCAATCACTTCAGAAAAGCAGACAGACAAATCAAAGTATTCGCCGTTTGAGATTACTCTTGCCGTCGGCTTTAATCGGTTTATCTCTTTTATGTAGCCATCGAGCAAATTCTGCTTTTCTTCTTCCTCATCCACGACTATCTCGCTTGTGAGAAAAACCTCTTGAAAAGGATTTGAGGGGTTATCCTCTGAACCATTAAATAATTCTTCAGAGAGTTTTGTCATATTAAGATAACGATTCTTGCTTTTCAGTAACATCATAAATTCGATATTACCGTACATAGCATTATGCGAAGCATTGAGAGAACCTAAATACAAATAAGAATCTGAATTTTTACGCACCATATAAACTTTAGCGTGTATATCCTGCTTCTGTACCTGCGGCTCATCTTCCGAAATAGCAGACTCTCCATCTACAACTGCGTCCTTCATAGTAAAAATTCTAAAGTTTCTACAATCCTCAGCATTTAATTTGCCAAGCGACATTGCTCTTGTAAACAGCATATATTCTGTGTGATTGATATATTTATTTCTTTCCTTGAACTCACGGATAACAGAGTTGCTGAGGAACGGCGACATAACCAAAACCTCGTGACAGGAATCATTAAACAGCGGATTAAATGGCTCATCCTCTGTTGAGTGGAATCCGCCGTTACTGTTTTTTACTCCAACGGGAAGAAATTCAAAATCATCAAATTCTCTTGAGTTCAATTCAAAATGAACAAATGGCAATTCACGCTGAATTGCTCTTATCTTTTTCTGTTTTGCTTTTGCATTTTCATCGGCAGGTAACTGACCGACAAGATATGACAAGAAATCCCCGACCGGAGATGTTTTTAAGGTCTTTCTGCCGTTTACTTTACCGTCCATACAGAAAGTTATATCCCAGCTTCTGTCGAAAGTCAGATTTCTGCTCAGCACAACCACTCTATACAAAGGATTGTTCTGCTCATCAATATATCTAAGCAACCAAAACTTCGGATGAAATGAAGGAAACTTTGCAATTCCTCTACGCTTCGCTGTATTCACCTGAAATACCATTTTTTCAAGTAAGATATATAACGGAGTAACACTATTCGGAGTATGTATCTGTCCGCCTTCACAAAATAAGGCGACTTTATCTCCGGTCGTTCTTAATGCTTCCAAAAGACAAATCGGATTTTTCATTAAATCGCTGTCCGTTTCCTCCGATAATCCGAGGGCAATGCAAGCACCGACAAGAGCGTCCAAATCAAGTGAGTATGTTGTTCCTATCGCAAAATCAAGTCTATATTTATCCGGCGGTGCAAGAACCTGACCGTAATCTAATCTATCATTATTCGGATTTAACATCAGTCTTGCCCTCACTTTCAAAAACATCTCGGACTATCGTCCTTGCATTGTAGAAGCGATAATCAAGCTCTCCGCCACCAATCCACTCATTAACATCAAACTCTCCCGGATGTGTAGTCTTGGCTCTATTTGTACCTTTAAGCTGTACCTCTCGATTTGTAATACACTTTTTAAGTCCTTCAATATCTCCGGCACTCATCAATTCCTGCGACTGCTTCAAGAACTTTTTGAGAAGCGGATTCGTAAACACTTCGAGCTTATTGAGAATAAAATCAACATCTATATTGGCACTTTTCTTAAAATCAGGCTTTAATCTTTCCAATTCATCATTGGCTGCTTCATTCTGTCCATCCGAAATGATGATGTTATAAACGGTACGAATTACATAAATGAAGTCCGAAAAGGCAAGGGCAAGCCAATAATCCTGCTGCACAGCTTCAGGGAATTTATCTATAATAGTCCCTAAATCTCTGAATGATTCACAATCAAGAAATTCAGTTATACCCATTTCAAGAACACAAGCAAGCAAACTGCCCTTGCAATTTTCTATAATCTGTTCTTGCAAGAACTCCGCTTCAGCTTTTGTGAGGTTGATAGACAGATTCTCCATCCACTTATCGGAATACAAGGGCATTTTCCAAAACTGCATTTTGAATAAGTCGCCAGCGTTTTTATCATCGCACTCATTTTCTTCTGCACTATCATTCCTATTGCCGAGCTTTTTAAGGGTGGTCTTTTTGTCTTTCATCGCACAGGAAATTCGTATATACTCGGAGAGTGATAACCCACCTCCGGTAAATATCCCGTATCGTTTCATACCTGCCCAATAAATATCCGCAGGAGTTCTCTTAACCCATCCACCCGACTGTAAGGAACGCTTTCCGATAATACCGTTTTCACTGCTGTTCTGTTCAAGAAATATTTGTCCGCAAGATTTTTCGATAGCGTCCAGTGCTTTGAAAACTCGATTTGGATTTGTTTCTGAGCTTCGTTCTAACTGCTTCAAAGCATACGGAACAATAAAGAAGTATTTGGCTCTCGTTTGGATTGTCGTTGTACCCGGAAAGAAAAGGTTGGAAAACCCATCTCTAACAGGTGCAATACCAAGCTCGTCCAAAGTACCGCTTTCTGAAAGCAAATCTAAAACGCTAAGTATTTTGCTTCGTTCTGTTTTTGAAAAGTCAATCCAACCTAATTCCATAGCATTATCTCCTAAATCGTATTTGTTCCCTCAATTGCTCCATATTTATTCTATATAGCCAACCTTTGATACACCAATCACGCCTCTGCGAAGGAATGTAATGCCGAGTGTATCCGGTTCAAAAGTTTCTGCGTTAAATGTATCAAACTCAAATGTATCCGGTTCAAAACTCTCAGCTTCAAAGGTTTCATAATCGAATGTTTCAATTCCTATTTGCTCTAAAACCTCTTTTGGCAAAGTGTAGTCTTGCTCGACAAGACCGAACATTGTAAATCCGGAGTCAACACAGAACGCTATAACAGCTTTTTGCCCGATACTGTAAGTGAATGAACCGATAATTGAACCAACGAAGCTACCAATTAAATAACCTAAAATCGGAACCTCGATAAATGCTTGCGAAATACCTCCTCCCACAAGCGAAAAAGCAGACACATACATATCTCTGACAAGCTCTCCGGTAAGCTGCTGTCTTGTCTTTTTTCCAACAGCAACAGAGTATGCGTTCTTCACAACATTCATAGTCAAAACCGTAACTGTACCTATGATGGTTGGGTCAACAGATTTAAGGGTTTCTCCTAATAATCCTGCTTTACAGCAAGTTGTGAGAGCAGAGGATACCGTTCCTCTTATAAAGCCTTCTGCACCACCTGATACTGCTGCAAATCCTATTTTCTTAAATCGCTCGCCATCTATTTCTCCATTTTTAATCAGATATGAAATGGCTTTGTAAATTTCCGGTGCAACTTTTAGCATTAAGGAAATAGTGGCTGCTGTCATTCCTGCCTTAAATGCTTGTTGCATAATATTATCAAACTTAATAAGTTCTTCAGTAGTGAGTCCTAAATCATCTGCATTTATTTTTCCTTGCTTTGCAAGAGTAGCCAGTTCCTCAGCTTCTTTTTTTGATAACGGAATGGACTCTACACCTTCATTATCTTTTAATCTATCTGTAAGCAAATCAAGTGTTTCCTGATAGCGATATACTTGTTCAGGTCGTCGTGCTGACTCTGTTTGTATCATACGACTTAACCATTTTGTCGCTTCTTCTAATTGTTCACGAGGAATTACTCTGATTTGTCCGGAATAAATAGGGTCGTTCAAAATAGAGTCTGCGTTATCAAAACCTCTATCTTGTAAAAACTTTTCCAATCCGTCTTTTCCGCCGGAGCTTTGATATTCTTTGAAGCGTTGAAAAATACTTACTGCCTGAGCCTTGGCACTTGCTTGACCGTCAGAGTAAAATTTCAGTCCATACCTATCTCCGAAGTTAGTGGAAATATCTGTTGAAGCAAAGTCGTGGCTTCTGTCAACGAAAGCCCTATGGTCTGAACCATCAAGAGCTGCCTTAATATTGAATGTTCCGGAATGCCAAAATTCAGCAACATCGCCCTTGAGCATTTTGGAAGAAGTCTTAAATCCCTCAAGGGAATTAAGGTCATTTATGAGCTTTTTTATTTCTTCATCAACTGTTCCAACATAAGAGCCTGACATTTCTGCTCCCACGATGGCAGATGAATTATCAACAAAGAATTTATAGCCTTCTTCAAATCCAACCATCTTGCTTCAACCTCCAATCTTTACAATCCTAAAAATTCTCCGAGTGAGTCGAGATAAAACTTCATAACAGCACAACTATACTGTTGCTCCTCAATCTTTTTATTCAATGTGAGCTTTTTAACAATATCTACTCCGGCTAACGGAGCAACAGCTAAAGCTCCTCCGACAACAGCCAAAGCAGCAACACCTGCTGCCTTTGCACCTGCTTCGATATTCTGTTGCTTTTTGGATTTTTCTTTCTTTTCTTTAATCAGCTTTTCCAAGTCGTCCTGATAAGATAAGGCAAATGTAATAAAGTCATTGTACTCTTTTGCTGATACCACCTTATTAACGCACAGAACAGCTTGTTTCCCAAGCCAACCGTATGCCATTCCATACTGAGAAAAGGCAACCTTCATATGGCTGCTTTTCTCCTTAATCAGCTTGTTATGACCGATAAAGAGAATATACTGATTGGAAGATAACTGTGCAGAATTAGCTTTGTAATCTTTTTCAAGCCACACCTGAGCAGCAACCTCGCCATCTTTAACACCTACCGTTGAGTCCTCTGTATCATCTTCCAAGCTGATAAGCTGAGCAAGATAGTCCCCGTAGACTCTATATTTTTCTTCACATACGATAATCAATTTTTTCATTTACCTTCTCCTTGTCAGTTCGCATATTTCTTGAAGTTCTCTGCCTGTTCAAGAACTTCCTTGTAAACATCATCAATGGTTAC
>UMEW01020138.1_pt1 | contig 10126 bp, 9 predicted proteins | sample 1964851 | NCBI WGS metagenome assembly UMEW01 (sample SAMEA4836030, study PRJEB28245) | human gut metagenome | biome: gut microbiome; material: fecal sample | place: Denmark | collected 2008 | reverse complement strand
GAGCACAGGATGCACCCAATTTAAATACAAGACAGGTAAATAAATATTCGATAGTGACGAGGATCGTTTATGGTAGTAATTCATTTTTAATGACAGGCGATGCACAGCAGGAAACGATCAAAAAGATTGTAGCTAGAGGTTACGATTTAAGTGCACAGGTATTAAAGCAGCCACATCATGGATATCAGGATGTTCGTTTGCAGGATAAACCGAAAGGTCGTTATGTATACGATTCGGATCATAAGTATCTGATCGATCGAACAGGTGCAAGTATTGCGATCATCAGTAATGGATATAAAAATGTAAATCAGACACCAGAGAGCAATGTACTTCGTGATCTGTCAGGAATGGATGTTTATCAGACATCAGATAAAGGAACGATCGTAGTATCGTCCGATGGTAAGAATCTAAGTGTGTCAGCACAAAAAGGCGGTAATGTACCAAGTCATGCGGGATATGTTGTGAAACAGAAGCGTACCCCTTTGATGCAGAAAGTTACAGTGCAGGCAAATACAAAGAAGAAAATGACACCACTTCGTTCCGATGCCTCTGCAGCATATCAGCATTATGAGAGAAAAAACATCAAGATCAGGATTTCAGCACAGGCAAAAAGCTTCACAAATCTAAAACAGATTCAGTACAAATTTGTGAAAAAAGGAACTTCCAAAGGAAGTGTACCATACAAAACCGGTACGACATTAACGCTCAGAGACGGCATGATAGGCAGGGTCTATGTGAGGTTTGTCACAGATGCAGGGATAGATGAGATGCAGCTTTCAGGAATCGCAGTAGATAAAAAAGCACCAACAAAGACGAAGATCAAGGTTAACAGATCAGGGATCAAGACATTGAAAACGTCAACAAAAACGTCTTACAATAAGAAAATCAAAAAGTCAGCCAAATTTGTATTTTCAGCATCCTATGGAATCAGCGGGAAATCAAAGACACAATATAAGATCGTGCCAAAAGGCAAAAAAGCATCCAAATATCGATGGAAAACAGCGAATAAGATAACCTATAAAAAGAAGAACAAAAAAGTGAGTATCTATGCAAGATTTATCGATAAATGTGGAAATATCACACAGCGAAAGAGTTCTGGATTCTATATTACAAAATAAGGGAAGAAAGATATAGGAAGGCTTAGCTTGTATGCGAAAAGAGAATTTGTTATACTAAGAGGCAGAAGAATTAAAAATGCAAAGCAGGAGAAAGATTATGAACAGTAAAGGAAAAGGAATCATTACAGCAGTTATAGTTGTCCTGATCGCACTGGCTGCTTTTTGCGGATTTGGATATATCAGCCAAAGAATGACAGCAAGCGAAGGAATTACATATCTTGATAAGAAAGAATATCAGAAAGCATACGAACAATTTGACCATGCAGCAGGGAAATTCACTCTCATTTTCACAAAGCAAAAGAAAGATGTTTTATTCTACGAAGGAGAGGCTCTTTATCAGATGGGAGAGTATGGGAAAGCCATAGAGATCTATGATGAGCTGATCGATCATGAAGAAAGCAGGGCATATTCTTTGAAAGCATATTGCCTTGCCCAGCAGAAGAAGCTAAACAAAGCAATAGATGTATGTGATCAGGGAATAAAAGAGCATCCAGACGATGGAGAGATCTATTGTACAAAATATGCGGTGTTAGCAAAGCAGGAGAAGTATACACAAGGGCTAAAAGTGATCGAGAGAGCATTAAAACAGAAGGAGCTTGAGAATAAGAAGGAAGTTTTATTCGCTAGGATCAGTGCGTATGAATCCATGTTTGATTTTGATACAGCATATCGTTATGCAAAAGCTTATGTAAAAGCCTATCCAAAGGATGCAAATGGCAAGAAAGAGCTGACATTTTTGGAGACACGATAATTTCGTGACAATTTCATGATAAGAGTTAGGAAGGACGAAAGTCCTTCTTTTTTTTGTGCAGAAACAGAAAAGATCAATTGAAAATTGTGCAAAATATACAAAAATAGAAAGCAAAAATCATGACTTTATACAAAAAATAAAATTTTACGAAAAATAAGTTGACGAAATTTAGGTTTATGACTATAATTAAATTACAAAATAAAATTTCATATAAGACAAAAGTGAAAAAATAAATTTTGTTAGGGGGAAAGTTATGAAAACAAAGGCAGTAAGACTTTACGGCGAAATGGATTTAAGACTGGATGAATTTGAACTGCCAGAGATGCAAGATGATGAAATTATGGCAGAGGTTGTAACAGACAGCTTATGTATGTCCAGTTACAAAGCAATCACCCAGGCACAAAAACACAAAAAAGTACCAGATGATATCAGTGAAAATCCGATCATTTTAGGACACGAATTTTGTGGAACGATCAAAAAGGTCGGTAAAAAATGGAAAGATCAGTATCAGGAAGGTGACAAATTTGTCATTCAGCCTAACATTGGAGATATCAGAGGCTATGCCCCAGGATATTCTTTCCATCATATGGGAGGGGATGCCACAACGATTATCTTTTCTGATCAGGTTATGGAAAATGGTTCACTATTAAAATACAACGGAGATTCCTTCTTTGAAGGATCTCTCGTTGAACCACTGTCATGTGTCGTAGGTGCATTTAATGCACAGTATCATATGAAGAAAATGTATTCATATGAACATGTGATGGGAATTAAAGAAGGTGGAGCGATCGCACTTCTCGGTGCAACAGGGCCAATGGGATTTTTAGCGATCGACTTTGCAATCCATGGACCAAAGAAACCAAAGACGCTGGTTGTCACAGGAAGAACACAGAAGAAGATTGATATGGCAGCAAGGTTATACACAGTAGAAGAAGCAAAGAAGAATGGTGTAGATCTTGTATACGTCAATACAAGAGATATAGCAGATGTCAATAAAGAGCTACGTAAATATTCAGAAAAAGGATTTGATGATGTCTTTATCTTTGCACCAAATGAAGAAATGGTAACATACGGAGTTAAAATGTTAGCATTCGATGGATGTTTGAATTTCTTCTCAGGGCCTGCCGATCAAGAATTTTCATCCAGAGTAAATTTCTATAATATTCATTATAATTCTACACATTTTGTGGGAACAAGTGGTGGAAATACGGAAGATATGAAACAATCCATTGAACTGATCGAGAGCAAGACAGTCAATGTTGCAAAGATCGCAACACATATATTAGGGCTTGACCATGCGGTTGAAACAACAAAGGCGTTACCAGAACTTGAAGGAAGTAAAAAAATTGTCTATACGCACAAAAAATTTCCATTAACAGAGGTTGACAAATTCGATGAAAACAGCGATGATGAGTATATCAGAGAATTAAAATCAATCGTAGAACGCAATGGTAATTTATGGAGCGCAGAGGCAGAAAGGTATTTCATACAGAATGCTCCTGAGATTTAGAAGGGAGTAGTATGAGTAGTGATATCTTAGTTAGAGACCAGATTTTTTCAACATATGATAGTTTATATGATGCAGAGAAGAAAGTAGCCGATTATCTGATCAGTCATCCATCTGAAGCGATCGAGATGTCTGTATCAGAACTTGCATCTCACTGTGATGCGAGCCAGGCAACGATCATCCGTTTTTGTAAGAAGATCGGGTGTAAGGGATTTCATCAGTTGAAGATCAAGCTGGCCGGAGAACAACGACAGCAGGAAGAACAGGTGATATCGAACGAGATCGATATCGATCAGATGGACAAATCACTCAATAATATCATGATCAGTAAAGTGGAAGAGATCAAAGCGACGTTTCACAATTTTAATCCAGAAGAATTAAGAGAGATCGTGGATCTGATCATACATGCCAATCTGATTGAATTCGCTGCGATGGGAGATACGATCCCAATCGCACTGGATGGATCTTACAAGTTCAATCAGTTAGGATTGAAAGCAGTTAGTTCAACAATCTGGGAGAGTCAGGAAGCATTTTCCAGAACTTTGAGAAAAGGTGATGTATTTTTTGCGATTTCCGCCTCTGGAGCATCCAAAAGACTTGTGAAGATGGTAGAGATCGTGAAAGATAATGGTGTAACAACAATTGCGATCACCAATCAATCCAAATCGCCACTTGCAGAGTTATGTGATCATGTTTTGCTGACAGCAACAAGAGAACACATTTTCCATGATCAGGTTAGTTTCACAAGAATGGCAGCGATGTCAGTGATCGACACACTGTTCTTATTACTGTTCTCCACAAAATGGGATTCATTTGAGAATGTGGCACAACACGAGCAGTCTGTTGCAGAAGAAAAATTATAAAAGGAGATCATAACGATGAATAACGATTGGTTAGAATTAGAAGGGAAGACAGTCATCGTCACAGGCGCAGCATCCGGAATCGGGAAGGCAGTTGCGCAGGAGTTTTTGAATATTGGGGCAAATGTAGTTATTTCTGATATGGCAGAGAATGCACCAGAGATGGATGCAAAAGAAGGCCAGTTATTATATGTAAGAACAGATGTAACAAAAGTTTCTGATGTTGAAGCTATGGTAGCAAAAACAATAGAAACATTCGGAACAATTGATGTACTAGTGAATAATGCAGGAATCAATATTCCACGTCTGTTAGTTGATCCAAAGGATCCAAAAGGACAATATGAATTAGATGAGGCAGTATGGGATAAAGTATGCAATGTAAATTTAAAAGGTGTTTTCTTCTGTGCGCAGGCAGTTGGAAGGAGCTTGGTTGAAAAAGGTGAAGGTGTCATTATCAACATGTCTTCTGAAAGTGGTCTGGAAGGATCCGAAGGACAGAGTGTTTACGCAGCTACAAAGAATGCAGTAAACTCTTTAACAAGATCATGGGCAAAAGAATTAGGAAAGCAGGGAGTTCGCGTTGTCGGAGTAGCACCTGGAATCATGGAAGCTACAGGACTTCGTACGATCGGTTATGAAACAGCTCTGGCTTATACAAGAGGGATCACAGTAGAACAGTTAAGAGCAGGATATTCCAAAACATCCACAATTCCACTAGGACGTTCTGGAAAGCTTTCTGAAGTTGCAGATCTGTGTGTATATCTTGCAAGCAAGAGATCTTCTTACGTACATGGTGTGACGGTTAACGTTGCAGGTGGTAAGACAAGAGGATAGAATAATTTCTGATAGAAGATATAGAAGATAAAGATATCAGCTGGTTTTAGGATCAGCTGATATCTTTTTTTAACATAATATAGCAGGAAATTCCGATGGAACTCTCTATGATATAAGAAAGTATGGCAAAGCCGGTTTCTTTCTGGTTGCTACAAAAAAAGAATCGTTGTATAATGATTCTTAGCATCACAAATTAAAAAGAAAGGAAATATGATGTTTTCGTTTCTATAAAAACATCATACAAGAATAAAATGTTAATTCTGGCTGTAGGAATTGGAATTGTATTTTGTATAATAGTATTTATTTGTTATTCTTATAAACAAAATCAACGGTCAAAATACACATCCGAAGTATACAAAGTATTTAAAGGGCAATATGGGAGAGAATCAGTGATCTCTATGGGTTATGCACAGACGAATGCATTTACAGAACCCGTAACATTAATGTTGGCAGTCAGCAAGGATGATCATAGAGTTGTAGATGCATGGGAAGTTACGCAAGAGGAGATGGAGAATAGCTGTCGGTCATGTGAAGAATATATAGGAATGGACCTGATCAAATATTATAAAGAGAATCAGGAAAGAATTGAAAAAAGTCAAATGATGAATCAGACGATGGGCAGGGATTCAGCGAAGAAGCAAGCATTTGACATGGCAGTCCAACAGATATTAGGGAAATTAGGAAAATAGATACAGGAACATATATTATGGAAGAAATCAAAAAAGAAATCATAGAGAAAGTGATATTGATCGCGGTTGCTGATCAAGACACAACAGAAGCAGAAGAATCTCTGGATGAGTTAGAAGAACTGGTCAAAACGGCAGGAGCCGAGGTTGCAGCAAGGGTGATCCAGGTAAGAGAAACACCACATCCAGGAACTTATATCGGAAAAGGTAAGATTGATGAAGTCAATGCTTTGTTATACGGAACTGATGCGACAGGGATCGTCTGTGATGACGAATTATCACCAGCACAGATCAGCAATTTAGAAGAAGCATTAGATACCAAAGTGATGGATCGAACATTGATCATTCTTGATATTTTTGCGAAGAGAGCATTTACAAGAGAAGGTAAGATCCAGGTCGAACTTGCCCAGTTAAAATACAGAGCATCCAAGCTTACCGGACAAGGAAGAGCTTTATCAAGATTAGGTGGAGGAATCGGAACCAGAGGCCCGGGAGAGAAGAAACTGGAGATGGACCGAAGACTGATCCGTACAAGAATCTCCAGATTAAAAGCAGAGTTAAGAGATGTTGTAAAGCACAGAGAAGTCCAGAGAAAACAACGCCAGAAGAATCACCTGCCAGTGGTTTGTATCGTTGGATATACCAATGCAGGAAAGTCAACACTATTAAACCATTTTACCAATGCAGGAGTTTATGAAGAAGATCAGTTGTTTGCAACCCTTGATCCAACGACAAAGAGTTTAGATTTAAGTGGCGGGCAGACAATTCTTATGACGGATACGGTCGGTTTTATCCGCAAACTTCCACATCATCTGGTCGAAGCATTTAAAAGTACATTAGAAGAAGCCAAATACAGTGATCTGATCCTGCATGTAGTTGATGCATCCAATCCGCAGAAAGAAAAACAGATGGAAGCAGTCTATGATACATTAAAGCAGTTAGGAGCTAACGAATCACCGATCATTACAGCATTCAATAAGATCGATCTGTTAAATGGTGATGAAATCTTAAAAGATCCAAATGCAGAAGCGGTGGTAAGGATTTCCGGGAAAAATGGCGAAGGAACCGATCAGTTGTTAGAGCAGATTGAGAAAATACTGCAAAAACAGAAATTATATTTAGAAAAGCTGTATGGATATCAGGAAGCAGGAAAGATCCAGCTGATCCGAAGTCACGGACAGCTTTTGAAAGAAGAATACAGAGATGATGGAATTTACGTAGAAGCATACATTCCAAAAGAGATTCTTGGAAGTATCTAGGAGGCGAGAAAGTGATCATACAGAAAGTAATCAACAATAATGTGGTCAGTACATTTGATTCAAACGGAAAAGAAGTTATTTTGATGGGAAAAGGAATTGGATTTCGTAAGAAAACAGGGGATGAATTAGATAAGACGAAGATTGAGAAGATTTTTACCTTGGACCTTAGCGGTAAATCATCTTTTGTACAAGAAGTCATGGCGATCATTCAGGAGTTTTATGAAATCGTGCTAGATACGGAACATCCAGCATATCAGAGATTTGCAACACATTTACAATATCTTGAGACAGAAATCTTATCAAAGAAACGCCCGATAGAAGAAGACGAAGAAGATGATGTTGAATTTTATGAACGTAATCAGAAGAAGTATCCAGAAGCCTACGTGTGCAGTCAGAAGATCGTGGAACATATCGAGCAGCATTACAACTGCAAACTTTCAGCAGATGAGAAGATGTATCTGATCATTTATGTCAAAAGACTGATCTTAGAAATGGGGCATCAGTCATAAAACCAGGTTGACTTATAAGGCAAAATTTGATATTATAATATTATCGAATTTTGGATTGTGACTGGTGAGGCAGGCAAGACCTATTTAATAAGTGTGAACATTTGTTAAAGTAGGTCTTTTTTTATGCTTTTTTAAGGAATTGCACTTAGATGAGTACAAAGATAAGCCAGTTAAAGATCCAGATAAATTAAAATTATTTTATATGTGAGAAGGAGAAACAATTATGGTATCAAAGAAATTTGTCATTGAAAACGAACAGGGATTACACATGAGACCAGCAGGAGTTTTAGCGAAAGCTGTAACTAAATTCGAATCTGACGTAACTATCGTATTCGAAGATAAAAAAATCAACGCTAAAAGCTTATTAAACATCATCGGAGCTTGCATCAAATGTGGTTCTGAAATCGAATTAGTATGTGAAGGTCCAGACGAAGAAGCAGCTCTTGCACATGCAACAGAACTGATTGAATCTGGATTAGGTGAATAATCACTGCTCATAACGGGTGTAACATATAATTTGATAAAGGACGGGTGGCAACATGTATAAAGGTATAGGAGCATCTGCTGGTATCGGTATCGGTAAGATTGTTAAGATTAAGGAAGAAGAACTTAATTACACAAAACAGTCTATCGAAGATACAGAAGCAGAGAAAAAACGTTTAAGCGATGCAATTGAAGTTTTCATTGAGAAGACTCAGAAGATGGTTGAATCCATGAAAGTAACTGCTGGTGAGCAGGAAGCAGAGATCTTAGAAGGTCATATCATGATGATCCAGGATCCAGCGATCTCAGAACAGATCGAAGCTAAGATCGATGGAGAGAAGATCAACGCAGAAGCTGCTGTAGAAGAAGCTTGCGATTTCTTCGCACAGATCTTCGCTATGGCAGACGATGAACTGACACAGCAGAGAGCATCTGACTTAGGCGACATCAAAACTCGTTTAATTAAGATCTTACTTGGAATTGAAGAAGTAGATATCAGTGCAGTTCCAGAAGGAACAATCTTAGTAGCAGAAGATTTAACACCATCTATGACAGCAGGAATCAATCCTGCAAACGTTCAGGGTGTATTAACAGAGATCGGTGGTAAGACATCTCACTCTGCGATCATCTGCAGATCTATGGAAATTCCAGCAGTTCTTAGTATCGAAAACATCGTTTCTATCGTTAATGATGGAGATGAAGTTGTTCTTGACGGATCAACAGGAGAAGCATTCATCAATCCTGAAGCATCTGTTGTAGAAGAATATAAAGCTAAGAAAGCAAAATTCTTAGAAGAGAAAGCTGCCCTTCAGAAGTTTGTTGGACAGAAATCCCAGACAGCAGACGGACACGTTGTGGAACTGGTTGCTAACATCGGTGGACCAGACGAAGCAGAAGGTGTCTTAGAGCGTGATGGAGAAGGTGTTGGATTGTTCAGATCTGAGTTCTTATTCATGGAAAGCGATGCGATTCCATCAGAAGAAGCTCAGTTTGAAGCATACAAGAAAGTAGCTGAAACTCTTGACGGTAAACCAGTGATCATCCGTACATTGGATATCGGTGGAGATAAAGCACTTCCATATCTTGGACTTCCAACAGAAGAGAATCCATTCTTAGGATTCAGAGCAGTACGTTTCTGCTTACAGAGAAAAGAAGATATTTACAAACCACAGCTTCGTGCATTATTACGTGCAAGTGCCTTCGGTAAAGTTCGTATCATGGTACCATTAGTAACATGTGTAGACGAGCTTCGTGCAGTCAAAGCGATCATCGAAGAACTGAAACAGGAATTAGATGCAGAAGGTATCGCATACGACAAAGACATCCAGGTTGGTGTTATGATGGAAACTGCTGCAGCAAGCTTAATTGCTGACATTCTTGCAAAAGAAGCAGACTTCTTCAGTATCGGTACAAACGATTTAACTGGATACACAATGGCAGCCGACAGAGGTAACCCAGATGTTGCATATCTGTACTCTGCATACAATCCAGCTGTACTTCGTTCTATCAGAAATATCATCTCAGCTGCAAACAAAGAAGACATCATGGCAGGTATGTGTGGAGAAGCAGCAAGCGATCCATTATTAGTACCAGTATTATTAGGATTCGGATTAAACGAATTCTCAGTAAGTGCTACAGCAATCCTTGCTACAAGAAAAGTAATGTCTCTGTGGACAATGGATGAATGTAAAGCATTAGTTGATGAAGTAATGCAGTTAGAAACAGAAGCAGAAGTAAAAGCTTTATTAGAAGAAAGAGCAAGAAGCTAAGATTATATGATTTAGTTTCTTACGGGAATATGGAAAGGACCTTGGTAATTTAGTTATCAGGGTTCTTTTTTTTGTATAGTAATGGAACAATATATTAAGTAGGTATACTTATTAAAAAAGTCAACCATAATATTTCACAAAAATAAAAAAGTTTTTTGTATTAAACGATGAAAAAACTAAATCTGATTGCCTGTAAAATGGTGAAATGTTACAATCCAAGCATAAGGGGAGAATGAAAACGACATATCAGAATACTGTATGAACTTAAGTTCCCTGAGACCTTACGAAGTCACGGATTTCGGAGAGACAACAATCCATGGAGATGATCAGGCGAAAAATGAAGTGTGCTA
>UMEW01066778.1_pt1 | contig 10200 bp, 12 predicted proteins | sample 1964851 | NCBI WGS metagenome assembly UMEW01 (sample SAMEA4836030, study PRJEB28245) | human gut metagenome | biome: gut microbiome; material: fecal sample | place: Denmark | collected 2008 | reverse complement strand
GGTATTGAAATTAAGGATGATGACCATAGAATGAGAGATTCCCTAATTAGGGAATCACTCTGAAATGGTTGATATAACTGGAGTATAAGCTAAATTACTTTAGAGATGAAATGATTAGTGGCAGATAAAAATGTCACTTTTCTTTATATATTGTTTTGGAGTAAAAAGAACTAAAATAAGAGAAATGTTTTTAGCAAGATTCCCATTTGTATATACAAATAGATGATTAGTGGGAAAATCCCAGACCCTTTTATATAATATTTGGAGGTGATAATTTGAGAAAAGAACAAGTAATAAATATTAGAGTTACTAAAAAAGAAAAAGAAGAATTAATAAAATTAAGTGAAAAAGCAGGTATGAGTTTATCTATGTATTTAATTGAACAGGGACTGGATAAAGATATTATTATAATTGAAGGTATAGAGAAATTTGAAGCAAAACTTAGAAAGATAGGAAACAATATTAATCAATTAACACGTTGGGCAAATTATGGATATTTGAAGGTTGTTTCGTTAGATGAAGTGAAAAAAGAATTAGGAAAGATATGGAATGAATTATTGGATGTTTTTAATTATTATAAATATTGAACACTAGTTTTGTTGAAAAAATATAGAATATATTATAAAATGTAAAAAAATATGAAGGAGGTAAAAATAATGTTTGATAAAGTAACAGATAAATATAGACATGACGATTCTGATTTAACATTGGAACAAATAGAACAATTAGAATATAAATATTTAAAAAAATATTGGTATTTTTTGAAATACGCTGAAGATGAAATAATTAGAGGATTTGATTCAAAAAATGATATAAAAGATGATTGGGAAGGTTTGTATGGAACTGATAAAGGAGGAACATCAGATTTTGCAGTTGGATCAGAAAGAATTGTGTATGCTTTACTAAATGGTAAAATAGCTGGTCAACCAAATTCTAGTCCGGTAAGTTCTGATTTATTTTTTGAAGTAGATGATGCATATATACATATTGATTTGAAATCTGTACTCACAACTGATGGAGGAGAAAACGACAATATTGGAGATTTCAACACATCGATTTTTATTGGTGTAAATCAAAATTCATATAAAGGTAATATGATTGTAAATAAAGGGAGAGAGACTGAAACAATAAGACCATATGCACCAAATTTACCAACTATATATCACAAAAGTAATGGTGAAAGAAAGATAAATTTAACATATTTTGTAACTATATTAAGTAATGCAATAACTAAAAAAACAGAAATGATTTCTATTATGTGCGTACCCAATGGAAAATTAGAAAAACATTATAAAGAAAGACCATTGAAAGCTGGAAAAAATCCAGATAAAACGAGATTTAATTTTAAAGAATGTCAAAGCTTCGAATTATTAGAGAATCAGCCTAAAAGAGTTAGAATAGTTTATATAAATCCAGAAATGACTGATACATTAAAATCAAAACTTGATTTATATTTAACTAATTTTTTACCTAAAATTATAGAATAAAAAAATTAGGATACATATAGTATCCTAATTTTCATTTTTCTTTAAAGTTGAATAAATGCCGTTAGCAATTTGCTCTGCTAATTTTACAGGAACAGCATTTCCAATTTGTCTGTATATTGTATTTAAACTTCCAACAAATTCATAATCCATTGGAAAGGTTTGCAACATAGCACATTCTCTTGCACTTAATCTTCTTTCTTTATTAACATGTATTTCTGGACTAGTTGCTGTTATTGTATCACTTGGTCTATCCCAATTTGTTATTCTCAAAGATTGTTCATATTTTATTTCTTTTTCAACCATTGTTGTAACCTGCTTATCATATGTATCATCGAATTTGAAAATTTTCTTTAATTCCCACCAATCAGAAGGTTTAGGAATGCTTCCAGAATTATTATCTTTTCTAAACCAATGTCCAGCAGTATATTTATAGCCAAAATGGTCATCTACTTTTTTTGTTGAATATCCGGATTTGTCCCTCCAATATTTTAAGTAATCACAGATATCTGCTTGATTTACTTCGTATTTTCTACCCCAAAATTTGTCATATACATTAGTTGCGGCTATGTGATTATATATTTTTGAACCATTATTTAATGTTATTGGATAATCGCTTAATTTTACATCACTTAAGAAACCAATAGTCTGTTTTACAGTTACAGGATCTTTTAGTCCTTCTTTTGATTTATATTGTTTACTATCTACCCAATGAGTTGGTGTTGGAAATGGATTTTCAACACCTAGTCTATTTCCAATGATAACTAATCTTTCTCTAGCTTGAGGAACACCATATTCGGCGGCATTTAGTAATTTGGCATCTACTTTATATCCAAGAGATTCAAAATCACTTTTTATCATTTGAAATACTTTTCCTTTTTCCATAGATAATAAACCTTTTACGTTTTCGGCAACAAAAAATTTAGGCTTTTTATCTTTTATTACTCTTAACATTTCTTTATATAAAAAATTTCTTTCATCTTTCATACTTCTTTTAGTATTGGCAACAGAGAAACCTTGACAAGGGAATCCACCTATAACTAAATCTATGTCATCCGGTATTTCGGAACTATCTATTTTGGTTATATCGCCATAAACAACATTTTTACTAACATTTTTTTTATATGATTCAACAGCTTCTTTAAAAAAATCATTTGCCCATACTATATCAAAACCAGCTTTTTCAAATCCTAAATCCATTCCTCCAGCACCTGAAAAAAGCGAAACTACTCTAAAATTACTCATTTTTTATGACCTCCTAGGATGTTTTTATTATAGCAGAGTTTTTTCTAAAATGCAAACCCTGCGACTAAAAATATTATATAACTTATTGAAATAAATTGCAATAGTTGCGACAAAAAAATATATAATTTTTTCATATAAAATTTATGAAATTTGTACTATATAGGAAAATATGATAAAATGCAAGAAAATATGAGGGATGGGGGAGAAAAATAAGTTGATTACATTATCGGATTATTTGAGTTTAGGTGACAAATTAGATGAAGAAGGAATATTTGATACTATACTAGATATAGATGCAAATTATTTTATAAACATAAAAAGAGTTAAAGATACAAAAGAAAAAAATTTCCAAAAATCTTATGGAAGGATTCAACAGTTTTTTAGAAATATATACAAAATATTGTCTAGTACTACTGATAAAAATAGTAGATTATATAGGCAAGCCGTTATAATGTTTGATTTTCCCGAAATTAGTAATATAGGTTTAGGATATTCTAAAGGCAGATATGGAAGTGGTTTTGGCCCAGTTTTGGCTGAAAAAATAATAAGTGACGCTAAAGAAATAATTGATGCAGGAAATAAAGATGCAGATTTATTTCAGCTTATAGGCTTGTTTGAAGAAAATGTAGGACCAGATAGATTAAGCGATATGTATTCACATCTAATATATGAAGATATAATTAATTATACCAATGAAAAAAATAAAATTTTAGGTATAAATGCTGAAAATTATCCTGAAATGAAATTTAAAAATGGATTGCTTATTAACCCTTTTAAAAATAAGCCGGTGTTGTTATTGCCTAAAGATATATTGCATGAGCTTCCAATTGCTAAAGAATGGGATGATATAGATTATGTGTGCTCTAGAGTTCAATGTATTAGAGATGAAATGAATTCTTTTGTAGGTGATGAATGGAAAAAAGCTTCAACAAGAGAAAAGAAAGATTTTATAAAAGAAAAAATAATGAAAAATGAAGAAAATTTTAATGCAGTTATTTCAGAATATAAGGATTTCTCGGTTGAACCATATGATTTTGATAATGATTCATTAGGATATCACATAATATCAAAAGAGTTAAAAAATATTTCTTTAGAAGAAATAAAAATTAATAAGGAAGAAAATGCAAAAGATATTGTTCTTAAAATTTGTAATAAGTTTAAAGATCTTGTAGAGAATAATGCATTAGCAAAACTGCTTTATGAAAAGGATGGCAAATTTAGAGGTGAAAAATCTGTACAATTATTATTTTATGGGATATCTGATTCTTATTGTGAAGCTTTCGATGTAGATATTAGTCCAGAACTTAATTCTGGTAGAGGCAATATAGATTTTAAATATAGTAAGGGGTACAAAGATAGAGTTATAGTAGAAGTTAAACTTACATCTAATAGACAACTTATACATGGCATGAAAACACAAATAATGGAATATGCTAAAGCTGAAAAAACTAATCAGTTAGTATATTTAGTAATTGATGATTTAAAAGATGAAGAAAAATTAAAGAAATTATATAATGAGTACAATAAAATTGAAAATAAGCCAGAATTAATAGTTGTTGATACTGAAATTAAGAAAAGTGCAAGTATATATTAAGTGCAATAAGGTGATAATTATGAATTATGAAGAAAGAATAAATAAATTAAATAGTTTAGAAAAATTTATAAATGGAGAAAATCAAGAAGATATTTTACTAATGCTTGATAAAAGGTATGGAGAAGATAAATGGAGAGTTATATGTGCAGTAATGCATTGGTTTAGAGTTGTAGAAGATTATTTATGTAGTGAGAATTTATTAAAAGAGAATAAAAAAGATTATAATTGGGGCGAAGTATATCTTTATATAACTGCTGTAGATATTATTGTAAAGGGGATAAACGATATATATAAAATAGTTAAAGATAATCCAAAAAGTAGATTATTTTTTGGAGAGAAAGATATATTTGGAGATTCAAAGAAAGATGATTGGAGTTATTTTCAAAATATAAGAGCTATATTTGGTGCACATCCAACAGAGTTAGATGCAAATCAAGATTTTATTGTTGCTACATATCCAACACCATATAATTCAATTATAAATAGATTAAATGGTACAACTAAAGGATGGGATTATTATACTTTGTTATGGAATAAAAATAAGTCAAAGGATTTTTCGCAAGAAAGCTTTGGGTTTAAATTTGATGATGTTGATAAATTTTTAGATAAATATATAATGTATTTAGATACATTATATAAAGAAATAATTACTATGATTAGGGATTATAAAAAAGAAATAGCAAAGAATAAAATAGAAAGAAATGAAAATCCAATTATGCAGTTAGAGATTTTAGAGAAAGAAGATAAAAATCGATTTAATTCACGATATAAATATATAATTGATATCTTAAAAGTTTTGGTGGCAGAAAAAATTTCAGACAATAATAATGAGAAAGAATATGAAAGATATAAACAAAAAAATATTGAAAATGTTTATCTTTTATATGATATAATACAGAATCCTGAAAATGAAAAACAGATAAGTAAAATTGAAGAAGTTATTTTTAGTAGGACGGAGGATTTTACAGATATGTCAAGTTATTATTATACAAAGTTATATGAATTTTGGAATAATGAAGATATGGAAGAAATACTGTTAGAACATTTTAAGAATAGAATTAATCCGTTCAATAAAAATATAACTAATATTAGGGAACTATATTGTTTAGTAAAAGCATATAATTATTATAAAAATGAAGATAAAGCCGAGAATTAACTCGGCTTTTCCTTATGACTTCAAGCATCCACAAATCAAATTAACTCCATCACAAAATCCATTCCTATAATACTTCTCATTCCAATAACTAACATAATCCATAAAATTCCTATCCAGTAACTCCAACTGTTTCTTAACATACTTTTGATTTCATATCCGGAACATTTCTCAAAACACGCTCACAAATCTCATCAAAATCAATAGTATGTTTTTTATCTTCCTCATTCAAATAAGCAAGTCCATTTTCTTCTCTTAAATTCAACCATTCTTTTAATAAATCATCTTTAACTTCTCTAAAATTAATCTCCATAAAAATAACCTCCAAATTATAAAAAATACATCAACAACTTCCAAAAATTCACTCAAAAAAATTGGGGAGAAATTGGGGATGAATTTTTAAAAAACACACCAATTTTAACCAAATTAAACACTAAATAAAAATCTTCAAAAGCATTGATAACACTAACATACAACGTTATTCAATATCAACCATAAAATGCATTATGTAACCCTTATAAAGTTAATACTATTAGATTGTATGAGATATTTAAACAAAGATAACAAAAATTATATTGATGAAGAGACAATAGGATTTTGTGCAGTCCTAAATATAGTAAAAATCTTAAATATAATACAGAATAATAAAATGAATTTTCAAAAGTTTATAAAATTGTTATATTATGATTCTGTCAATAATGAATTCTATAAGAACATTTTGGAAGACATTGAAAAAATAAAAGAAGAAAATAATGAAGATATTATAGAAATAACAGAGAATATTGATATTATAGGGAAAAGATTGAATGATTTTTTAATAATATAAGGATATTTTTAAAAACAAAACAATTTGCTTTATATTAGTTTTTTAAATAAAAAATATTTGAAAAGACTCCATGAAAGCTAACACTTTTTTCATAATTTTGAAAAAACTTGACTATAATAATAAAAGATAGTATAATTATTATAGTTAGGAGGAGATTTATGGAAAGAATAAGTAGAGAAAATTATTTATCTATATTAAAAAATTTCAAAGATCAACAAATAATAAAAGTTATCACAGGAATAAGAAGATGTGGGAAATCAACATTACTTGAAATTTTTCAAGATTACTTAAAAGAAACTGGAGTAGAAGAAAAACAAATAATATCAATAAATTTTGAAAATGCAGATTATGAGGAATTACAAGACAGAAAGAAATTATATGAATATATAAAAGAAAGATTAGTAAAAGGAAAAAAGACATACGTTTTTCTAGATGAAATTCAAAATGTAAACGAATTTGAAAAAACAGTAGATAGTTTATTTATAAATAAAGATGTAGACTTATATATAACAGGTTCAAATGCATATTTATTATCTTCAGAATTAGCAACATTGCTTACAGGAAGATATATAGAAATAAAAATGTTGCCATTATCGTTTAAAGAATATTTATCAAGCTTTGAAGATAAAACAGACTTGTCAAGAAAATTTAGAGATTATCTAAGATATAGTTCATTTCCTCAAGCAGTTGAATTATATAAAATAAACCCAGAAAACATAAATTTATTTTTAGATGGAATATATAATACTATTTTATTTAAAGATGTAATGCAAAGAAAAGGAATAACAGATAAAAATGTCTTAGAAAGAGTTACAAAATATTTGTATGACAACATAGGGAATAGAACGAGTATGAAAAGCATAAGTGATAATATTGAAGGAATAGAAAAAAATTCATCATATAATACAATTTCAAATTATGTAGATGCATTAATAGATAGCTATTTAATATTTAAAGCCAACAGATATGATATTAAAGGAAAAGAATTTTTGAAAACTCAAGAAAAATATTATGCAATAGATATAGGATTAAGATATTATATGTTAGGACAAGGTTCTGGTCGAGATATGGGGCATATATTAGAAAATGTTGTGTATCTTGAATTGTTGAGACGAGGATATGAAGTATATATAGGAAAATATGATGATTTAGAAGTTGATTTCGTAGCAAGAAAGCCAGAAAATACTGTATATTATCAAGTTGCATTAACAACTAGAGGAGAAAATGAAGGAGATAATAAAATATTAGATAGAGAATTAACTCCATTGAAGAAAATAAATGATAATTATCCTAAATACATTTTGACATTAGATGATGATTTAGATGCAGACTTTGATGGAATAAAGAAGATAAATGTGTTGGATTGGTTGCTTGATGAAAAAAACAATTAAATATACTGATGAAAAGCAAAATATGAAAGTAATTGAAAGTTACAGAATTATTTTGCTTTTTTTATAATAAAAGACAAGTTTCGACAATATTTGCGATAAAAATATGTTAAATTAAAAAGGGGAATAAAAATGAACATAGAAGAAGTAATAAATGTATTAAAAAATAAAGATAATAGTAAAGAATTGTATTTCTGTGAAAAAAATAAAGATAGTTATGAATCTGTATGTCCAGAAGTTTCAGAAGAAATATTTGATATATTGATTCAGAATGCAATTGAAAGTATATCTGACAGAGTGCAAAATGAAAGAATACAATATAATCCAACAGGGTTTAGAGAAGGAACATTAGAAATGTGTAATGTAGATTATGTTGGAAATTATAATGAAATAGTTCAATCATTTGATCCCAATAATATAGAAATTGAAAGTGGGAAGATTGAAAGATTTTCTTTTTATTGCGTAAAAATTGGTGAAAAAAATGATAATGTAAAAATTTTTAGGAGATTAACTAAATTTAAGAAATTATCTACTCATGGATTTTTGGGAATTTTTAAGGGAAATCAATTAAATAAAATAGATTCTCAAATATTAGGAATAGATGGAGATGTAGATTTAATTGTATATAAAGAGGAAATACTAATATTAAACCATATATCTTTAGAAAGAATTTTTAAAATAGAAGAACAATATGAAAAGAAATCAAGAGAAACAATAGATTTTTTAAGAAGTACAGGAAAAATAGAAAATTTTGATGAATTTGAAGAAGATTGTATGAATAATTTATTAACAAGAAAAATACTAACAAAAATGCAAAATGAGGATAATGATTTGAGTAAATGTTTTGATAATTTTGAAAATATTGTAACGACAATTAATGTTTTTGAACTACCAATAAATGTTAATATGAATACTAAAAGTATTATATATGAAGGAAAAGATCAAATAAAAGATATTTTATTGTTAGCAAGGGATTCATATTATAAAAGTCTTATTCAAGAAAAGCCTGGAATAGATAATAAAGTATAGGAGAAGAAAATGAAAAAAAATTTAATGAAGTGTTTATTATTTATATCATCATATTTTCCATTATATTTTTTCTTACTAGTATTAAATTTTGATCAATATAATTCTTATGAAAAAATTAAAAGAATACCGATCATAATATTTTTGATAAGCATGTTAATATGTATGATGGTCTCTCTAATTAGTATTGTACTTATTAAGGTTAGTAAGAATGGAACAAAAAAAATATTGATAGAAAATATAGAGAGACCAGATGATACAATTATAAGTTATATTATGACATACATTATACCAATAGTGACAGTTAATAACATTAGTAAATATGAAATAATAGTGAATATATTATTATTTATTTTAATAGGGTACTTATATATTAGACTAAATTTATTATATTTAAATCCATTGTGGTCTATGCTTGGATATATTCCATATAGAATAAATAATGATACTATAGTAATAACAAATTATAAAATGACAGAATTAAAAAATAAACAAAAAAATGGCCAACTTATAAAAGGTTTTTTTATGGCAAATGATATTTTTATTGCACAAAGAGAAAAATAATTTTAAAATCTTTAAAAAGCCGAGAATTATCTCGGCTTTTTTCTACACCAACTTAACCTCCTCCATCACAAACTCATCAACCATTTCCTGAATCATATTAATATACGCAATTTGCTCAACAAAACTCTCATTCTCAGAAGGAGCAGGAAACTTTTCTCTAAGTTCAAACTCAACCAAATTAGCATAACCCTTCAAATGATATTCAAACTCCAACAAATAATCCATAACAGAACCATCCATAACCAAACGAGAAAACTTAAAAGGCTTATACTCTTCCAAATACTTCTTAGCCCAAACACCATATTTACCTAGTTTCAAATTTACCACCACCCAAACTCATAATAATCAAATTCAAGCAATCACCAAAACCAGCCCTATAATATTTATCATTCCAATAACCAATATAATCAAGATAATTTTCATCAAGCTTGTCCAATTGCTTTTGAACATACTTCTTATTACAACTTGCAACATTTTTCAAAATATTATCACAATACTTATCAAACTCAATCAAATGTCCTTTATCTTCTTCAGTAAGTCTGCTCAAACACTCATCTCTAAAAATAATCCATTCTTTCATCAAATCATTAACTTTATTATCTAAATCCATAAAAATCATTCCTTTCAAAATTTAATTAAAAATCTAAAATAGTAATAAAAATTCATTTAAAAAAATAATCATAATCGTAAAAAAATAAATTTAATTACCACTTAAAATCAAATACAATTAATAAGAATTTCCAAAAATTTCCCAACAAAAATTAAATGAAATTAGTACAAATCTCCTAAAATATTCCAATAAAAATTGGGGAGAAATTGGGGATCAAATTTTCAAAATCACCCCAAGTTTAACAAAATCACACACTAAACGAAAATCCAGCAAAGCACTAATATAACTAGCATACAATACAATTCAACAT
>UMEW01035004.1_pt1 | contig 10233 bp, 9 predicted proteins | sample 1964851 | NCBI WGS metagenome assembly UMEW01 (sample SAMEA4836030, study PRJEB28245) | human gut metagenome | biome: gut microbiome; material: fecal sample | place: Denmark | collected 2008 | reverse complement strand
ACGCATACTCGAATGATTTATCCTATTTATCAAAATCGGATAGTCTCGTATCTTGTTATTTAGGATATAGGTGCGAGATTGGTGTGACTGGATTTACATATTTTTCTTGGTGGAAGGTTCTCACCTTGAAAGATAAGATTTTATTAGGTGCTTTGGTCGTTGCTTGCCTTTTGTTATTCTTTGTTCAGGAGTTTATGATTCGGATTTACCGCCGTTTATTTATCAAAGAAATACCTGTGATTGCCGTGAATAAAAGTCAATCGCATATTTATCAGTTAGAAGATGATTGTTTCTTTGATGCAGACTCTATGAGTTTAAAAAACTCTACTGTTAATGTGAAATTAACTCCTCTGCTAGCCACATTATTACAAGGCTTTTTGGATGCCCAAGATAACAAACTATCCATTAATGAAATTATAATGTTATTGTGGCCGGATAGTGCGGGTACATCTGAAAGGGTACATACTACTATTGGGAGATTGCGTAAGTGTTTGTCTAAAATTGATTGGATAGTAGAAAATGGTAATTCTGCTTATCAATTAAAAAAAACGCCATTCCATCGAAGAAAAGTTTGAGAAATAGAGTTTGGTGTGTAGGTTGACAATGTCTGCTATGATAAAAATAAATCTTTGTCAGACTTTGTCAGCCAATTAATTTTTATATGTCCTTTGTTGCCACTACATTTGACACATCATTTAGAAAATGAATTTATTAACGTGAAAAACATAACAAGCATGAAAAAGAAAGTATTGCTTATCAGCTTATTTTTGGTAGCAACAGTAGTTGCATCTTTTCAATTTAGTTCAGAAAAAGAAAATTTGCAGAGTTTAATGTTGGAGAATATAGATGCTTTGGCATCCGATGAATGGGGGGGAACTCCTCGTTGTGTTGGGTCCGGTTCTGTGGATTGTCCGATTGTTAATGTAAAAGTCTATGCTGTAGGAGGTCCTTATAGTCTTGAAGAATCCTATTAACATATTACTCCTATTTGTTTTACTGGCTGCATGTACTTCAGTACCTGCCGGTAAAGGTATCTCTTATTCTGATTTTCCGAAAACGGTTAAGTTGGAAGGGCAGGTAATCCCGTTAGATACGGCTGTTTTTCGCTATCCTTTCCGTATAAGGATAGAAGGAGGCAGGGCAGTTGTACTTGATTTGCATGGTGCAGACCATTTTTTTCAGATGTTCACTTATCCCGATGGAAACTATCTTGCCTCTTATGGTAAGCGTGGCGATTCGCCGGCTGACATGCTTTCTGCCGAAAACTTTCGATGGAATGGGGATAAATTGTGGATGCTTGATGCCAATAAAAGCGAATTAACTGGGGCTGTTTTCTCTGAATCCGGTGATTCACTGCTTCGTGAGGAAGCGGTGACACTGGACAAAGAAATTCTTCGTGCTTTGGATTTTGTACAGTACGATGATTCCACCTTTATAATTCCTGATTACTCAGGAGATAATCGTTTCTGTTTTGTCAATCGTAAAGGGAAACTGCTTCGTAAATTTGGTAATATCCCTACTGCTAAAGAAGAGGCTTTGGAACGTTCTCGCCCTGCATTGGCGCAGGCATGGCGTAGCTTTATTGATTATAATCCTAAAAATGGTGTGTTGGCTACTGCCACCCAGTTGGGGGAAGTTCTTGAAATCTATAATTTGAAGGACAGTACACAGGTGGTACGAATCGGGCCGCATAACGAACCGGAGTTCAAAGTATCCCAAGGGTATGGTATTCCTATGGGTATCATGGGATTCAGTGATGTGCAAGTAACAGATAGTGCCATTTATGCCGTCTTTCATGGTCGCTCTTTCAAGGAAATTGCGCAGAATGCACAGCAAGGCATTCAGGTGGATGGTGGACAATATATTTATGTATTCAATTTGAAAGGAGAACCTCTCCGTAAATATGTGCTTGACCATTATGTCTATGGGATATCTGTAAATGAGCAAAAAGGGATAATTTTTGCTACGGATGTGAACAAGGATGAACCGATAGTAGAATATCAAATGAAATAAAAGAAAAAGATAAATAGATGGAGAGGAGCGGACGGCGAACGTTTTAGTGGTATATTTCATACCGTCCGTTCCATAACCCACCAGAAAGGAGGTCAAGGCAAAGATAAGGATTTGAATTGAATAAGCAAAATGTTTGCTTTTCTGTTGAAAGGATAGATACGGAAGATGGTATATGATTATAAACCAAAAAATAAAAAAATCATGAAGAAGATAACAAAGATAGCTTTTGTCGCCATATTTGCGGCAGTAGCAGTATATGGTGTTTATACAAATCAAAAAGCAGATACGATGTCGGACTTGATGTTGGCGAATATAGAAGCATTGGCTCAGTCTGAAAGTGGAGGGTATTATTGCTGCAGTCCATATAGTTATGAGTGCTATCGTATTTTGGGTGGTGGTATTGTATATGGACTGAGACTACCTTTACCTTGTTAAGAGAATAAAAACAAGTTCGATTAGAGAAATAATTGGAAAATTATTTCTCTTTTAAATATACTAATTAGATGCTGATTTTATAGCATAGATTCTTTTGAAATTAGGTATATAGTAGAGGATTTGTTTAGGATTTAATCCCATGTCATTCATGGCACTATAATATAATTAGGTATGCTTTAAGCCCTTTGGGGTTGTTTAACCTAGTTGGGATTACTTTAGAATAATTATATTTTAGTTAAGTAATGGCATGGGACTGAAAATTTTGACACTAATATATTAGACATAAACTATATGAATAAAATGAATAGATTCTTTTGGGGATTATTGTACATCGTATTTTTAAATGCTTGCAATAATAAACCACCTCAAACAATTGAGGAATTATTTTCTGAAACAGTTTCTTTGAATCAAAGAAAAGAATGCCTAATTAGTGAGGATTCCTTAGGCCGTGTAGAAGGCATTACGTGTGACGAGGAAAATCTGGTTGTTTTTGATACACGTTCCAATCAATGTTTTACGTTGTTCGATCAACAGTCGGGTAGACAGATTGGCCGTTTTGGAAATATAGGGCAAGGTCCTTTGGAAATACTGTTTGGTAGTAGTGGCTATTTAGAAGAAAAGTGCTTAGTGACATATAATGACCAAAGTAAAATACTGATGAAATATAGCCTTGACTCTTTGCGGAATGGTGTGGATGATGGTGCTCCTACACGTCTGGCAAAGCATAAAATACCGAATGCTCTAATATCAAGGCTTATTACTATTAATGATTCTATTTTTGTAGTAGGAGGTATATATGAAGCGCGTTATCAGCATTTAATATTTGATGCTAATAATCGTGTATTAGATTATGGTATAGATGTTTATAATGCTGCTGATAGTAGTTTCAATGCTATAACTAGATATCTTTCCAATCAAGGATGTCTGGCAAAGCATCCATATAAAAATGAGTTTGCCTATTCTGTTAATTTTTCGTCTAACTTGGATTTCTTTGAAGTAGTTGATAATAAAATTGAACTTAAAAAGTCGATGCGTTTAGGAAATCCTGCATGTGAATCTGTAGTAGAGGATGGTGGACAGTTGTTTAGTGCACGTCCAACTAAAGAAAGTATTCATGGTTTTATTGAAGTGTGTTCAACACCTAAGTATCTGTATGCTTTATATTCAGCTGGAAAAATATATGAAGTTCCAAGAAAATCGAAAACTATATTTGTTTTTGATTGGGATGGTAATCCCATAAAGGAACTTCTACTTGATATGGATGTGTTTCATATTGCTGTTAATGAAAAAGATAAAAGACTGTTTGCTGTTGTAAAAAATGAAGAGGGTGGATTTAGTATTATATGTTATGCATTATGAATCTTTCAACAGCATATGAATTGAAAAAACAAATTTCTGTAGAGATGAAAAAAGGATTTGTATTTACAATGTATATTATAGTATTATTGATTCTGTTCTCCTCTTGTCAGAACAAAACAAAGAATCATGTTATACAATTAGTGAGAGAGTGGGAAGGAAAAGAGATACAATTTCCTCCTAATTCAGTGTTTACTATTCAAGGGAAAGATACTATAGAGTATTTTGGGGATAATAGTAGTTACAAAATAGTAACTTATATTGATTCTATAGGTTGTACGAGTTGTAAATTGCAGTTGCAAAATTGGAAAGATTTTATACTTAAGATAGCTTCTCTAAACCATGATGAAGTATCATTCCTTTTTTATTTTCATCCTAAAGATAAATCTGAATTGTGCTTAATATTTCGACGTGACAGTTTTGAGTATCCGATTTGTTTGGATGAGAATGATAGCTTTAATAAGCTAAATCATTTTCCAATGGATATGACATTTCAAACCTTCTTGCTCGATAAAGAGAATAAAGTCCTTGCGATCGGTAATCCTGTTCATAACCCGAAGGTAAAGGAACTATATTTGAAAATTATTCGTGGCGATAAGCCCTCTTTTTCGAAAAATGGGGAGGTGAAGACGGAAGCCGTATTTGACCGAACCTCGATTTCATTAGGCAGATTTGATTGGCGTGAGGAACAGAAAGTAACTTTTACTTTGAAGAACGTAGGTGATAAGCCATTGGTCATTGAGGACGTGAGTACTTCCTGCGGCTGTACTACGGTGGATTATCCCAAAGAGCCTGCACAGTCGGGAAAGGATTTGGTGTTGGCTGTGACCTACAAGGCTGAACGACAGGAATATTTCAACAAAACAATCACTGTGTATTGCAATGCGGAAACATCGCCGGTTAAACTGACAATTTCCGGTGATGCGGAATAAAAAAAGATTTTGGTAATAGATGGGAATGCGTATGCCGGATAAAGAGAAACAGAAAAAAGTGGCAGAAAAGTGGGGAAACAGGCTTGTGAACTTCATTCTTGCTTTGAGTTTTTGTTTTGTGACTTATGTGTTGCTGCAAGTCTTTGCTGTGACCTCTTTCAAAATTCCGTCGGATTCGATGGAGCCGTCATTGCTGGCTGGAGACTATATTCTGGTAGATAAATGTTCGGGTGGGGCGCGCTTGTTCGATTTGCTTGGCGCATTGGAGAAGGAGGAGGTGAAGATACACCGCGTACCGGGGTGGAGGAATTTCAAAAGGAATGATGTACTGGTATTTAATTTCCCCTATCCCGGTAGGTGGGACAGCCTTGCATTGGACATGATGCAGTATTATGTAAAGCGTTGTATTGCCGTGCCGGGCGACACTCTGGAGATAAGGGATGCACATTATGCCATCAGAGGTCTGGAACTGATTCCGGGCGATGTGTCCGCACAAGACGAGTTGCAGAAGGTGATTGAGTCGGGAACGGCGGAAGAACGGGGCATTGTGCTGGAAAGCTACCCGAATCGGGAAGAAATAGGCTGGGACATCCAGAAATTTGGTCCTTTGTATATACCGGGTAAGGGGAGTACTGTTAGGATGGACTTCCGAAACAGGTTGCTTTATAGTAACATGATAGAGTGGGAACAAAAGAAACGCTTGTCTGTGAGGGGTGACTCTGTGTTATTAGGTGATAGTGTTATCCGACAATACTGTTTTCGGGAGAATTATTATTTTGTTTCGGGAGACAAGATGATAAATTCTCGTGATTCCCGTTATTGGGGGCTGTTACCGGAACCTTTTGTCGTGGGGAAAGTTGCCCTGATATGGAAATCGCAGGATACCTTGAATGGAAAGATACGTTGGAACAGAGTATTAAAAAAAGTGGAATAGTGGTATGAATTATTGGCGTGTATTATGTATAGGATTTGGGTTAGTCCTGTTTATGGCTTGTTCTTCGGAAAACCAATGGCTTGAAGCGGCTTTGAACCTTGCCGGCGACAACCGTGCAGAACTGCAAAGGGTGCTTGACCGCTATAAGGAAGAGGATGGTGACAAATATCATGCGGCTTGTTACCTGATAGAGAACATGCCTTTTCATGGAGCTTATGAGGGAAAGGCTTTGGAAAATTACCGGAGATATTTCAGTGAATATGTCTCATTTCCTCATTCCAGACATGTGCAAGAGCTGATTGATTCCTTGAAAAGAGCGGATGGCGAATTTTCTATAAACCAATTGACTTATAAAAGGGATATTGTGGCGGTGGATTCCACTTTTCTGGTCAATCATATAGAATGGGCGTTCAAAGTCTGGCATGAACAGCCTTGGGGAAAGTATGTTGGTTTTGAGACTTTTTGCGAGTGCATACTGCCCTATAGGATAGGGGATGAACCTCTTTCTCTTTGGCGTAAGGAAATTTATGAACGCTATAACCCGATGTTGGATGAGTTTAGAAAGACAGGGAAAGCAGATGACCCCAAGGCTGCTGCCCAGTTGTTGATGGATACCTTACGGCGGGCGAATTATAGGCATACCGCGCTTTTTCCGTCTGGCCCTCATTTAGGTCCGGATGTGCTGAAATGGCATACGGGCAGTTGCCGCGAGTTTACAGATGCTATGATATACGTATTGCGGGCCTTAGGTATTCCGTGCGGGATAGACTGGGTGGTATTGTTGGGAGATAACAACGCCTCACATTTCTGGAGTTTTGTGTTGGATAAGGAAGGGCAGACGTATATCGCTAACCTTCCTTATGAGGAAAAATGGCTTAAGGCGGAAGAATATGACATTTCGAAAGGTAAAATGTACCGGACAACTTACAGCATTGACAAGGAGGCTGCCCGGAAACTGGGGGGATATCAGGATGTCTACCCGTCGTTCCGCCGTCCGCTTTTCAGGGATGTTACTGCGCTATATACTGGCAAGCGGAATTGGTGTGTATCACTTCCGGATTCTTTGCTCTCCGGGCGGTTTCATGAGGGTGATTTGCTGTATTTATGTCTTTCTAACAGGATGCAATGGCAACCGATAGGATATACTTTCTTCAAAGACGGAGAGGCCCGTTTTGAGAATGTCGGAGGTGAGGTGGTTCTTGCTATTGTTGCTTGGAATGGGAAAGAATATGCAACGGTGTCTTCTCCTTTCTTTTTGGAACGTGAAACCGGGAAGATACGTTTTTTTACACCGGAAGAAGAGAAACAAAAAGTGGTGTTATACAGAAAGTGTAATCTTTACATGAGTTTTCTTTATAACAACCGGATGGTTGGAGGGGTTGTGGAAGGAAGTGACCGGGCGGATTTTGAAAGAACTGATACCTTGTTCTTGATAAAGGAGCCTCCTTACCGTTTACATACTGTAGCCCGATTGAGCTCCGATAGACCGTATCGGTATATGCGCTATAAGGGTGCCGACGGATGTTTCTGCAATATCTCGGAGTTGGCTTTCTATAAGAATATGGAAGATTCCATACCTTTATATGGAAAAGTGATGGGTACTCCAGGAAGCTTTGGAGACAATACTCACGAATACTGGAATGCGTTTGATGGAAATCCTAATACTTCTTTCGACTATATACATCCGGATGGTGGGTGGACTGGTTTGGACTTTGGCACTCCCTGTCGCGTGGAGAAAGTTGTATATACTCCCCGCAATGAGGTGAACTTCATTTATAAAGACAACTTGTATGAATTATTCTGTTGGGACAATGGGAAATGGAATTCTTTGGGGCAACAAGTGGCTGTATCGGATTCTCTTGTTTATTTTGCCCCCAAGTTTGCCTTATTCTATTTGAGGAATCATACGACTGGTAAAGACGAACGGATTTTTGAATATAAAAATGGAAAACAATGTTTCTGGTGAGTGCGCTGTATATTGATAAGAAAGGGATGGGACGGCGTATCTCTATAATACTGTTATTCGCTGCGGTTACTTCATTACTGAGCGTAGTGAGTGTACCGGATAGCGGGCTGTTGCCGAGCGAGATGATTTCACAATGGGGGTGGTTTGACAAAACCTGCCTTTTTGCGACCGCCTGCATTCTGCTTTCATTGCTGTTCCATCCGGTTAGCCTATCGATCGGTATAGCTTCTGTCGTTTCTTGGGCATTGATTCTTTTGGGCGTTAGTGAAGCTGTTCGAGGATTGTGTCAGCTTTATGGGCATTTAGCTTCTCACCATTCTCTATATGCAATGACGGGGTCTTTTTTCAATCCGGGCCCTTATTCAGGCTATTTGGCAACAGTGCTCCCAATCTGCTTTCATCAGTGGTTGGCCGGAAATAAGTGGCAACAAATGTTTTTGGGTGGAGCAGTGTTGCTTATTCTTTGTGTACTTCCTGCCGGTATGAGCCGTTCGGCATGGTTGGCGGCAGGGGGGGCTTGTTTGTGTGTATATGCATGGCATATGGATTGGGCGGATAAGTTCAGATTATTGTGGCAGCAACAAAGGCTGCGGGTAGTGATGGCGATGATTGGTGGATTATGTATCTTGTTGTTGGTAAGCCATTTACTGTTTGTCTTAAAGCCCGATTCTGCGCGTGGACGTTTGTTTATGTGGAAGATAACCTGTCGTGCCATTACAGAGAAACCGTTGACGGGGCATGGAATCCATAACTTTGCGGCAGTATATGGCAATGCGCAAGAGGCTTATTTTGCGGCAGGCGATTATGAGTCGTGGGAGGAGCGTGTGGCAGGAAGTCCCGAATACGCTTTCAATGAATACTTGCAGGCAGCAGTGGAGTGGGGAGTTCCTTTGACCCTTTGCGGATTGGCTGCTATTGTTATTTGTCTATATATAGGAATTAAGAAAAGGCGGTATGGTATCTGCGGAGCTATTCTTTCTTTAATGATTTTTTCTTTTTCTTCTTATCCGCTGCAACTTCCGGTATTTATTGTTACATTTATAGCGTTGCTTTTGGCTTGTGTTTGTGGAAATAGTCGTTGGGAATGGATAGGGTTGGCAATATTGGCAGTAGCAGTCGGTGGTTTTCGCTTAAAGAACGATCTTCGTATAGAGCAGGCTTGTAGAGAATGGATGAACGTCAGGGTACTTTATAATGCAGGGGCGTATGAAAGTGGTGAAAGAGAATATGTATCACTTTACCCATTGTTGAAAGAACGTGCTGCTTTCTTGTTTGAATATGGGCATGGATTGCATAAACTACGGAGAGCAGAAGCGTCTAACAGGATAATGAGAGAAGCTTTGAAACTAAGTTGCGATCCTATGATACTAAATATAATGGGAAAGAATTATCAACAAAAAGGAGATTATCTGGCGGCAGAGGAATGTTTTATCCGTTCTACCCATCGTCTGCCGGGGCGAATATATCCTTATTATCTGCTGGCTAAACTTTATGCAGAACCGGCATTTAGACAACCGGACAAGTTTGAGACGATGAAACGTATTGTGTTGACGAAAGAACCGAAGGTACAATCTACGGCAATACGGCAGATGAGGGAGGAAGTGAACAAAATGATAGTAAAAAGATGAAGCTGTGTTCTTCTTTCATGAAACATAAAAGAATATGTCAAATAATAAAAATAAAAGTAATGAGAAAAAAATTAATGAAAGCAACCGCTGTTGCGGTATTGGCGGTTATTGCAAGTTTAGGTTTACATGTTTCTCAAAGAAGCAGTGCTAAAATGTCTGATTTGGTTTTAGCTAACATTGAAGCGTTGGCTACAGGAGAAAGTGGCGGACAAACATTGAAGTGCTATAAAACGGTTTCTTCTGGTGGTGGAGGGATGATGACCCATGTGACTTATTGTGGCACATGTTCCGCTGTTTTGGCTAATGCATATTCTGATTCTTGGCAATGTAATTAATGCTTGTGTGACAATGAGCTGTTTTTATTTTTGTAAATAGCTCAAGCTCATTGTCTCTAAAATGATTGTATATGAGGTGTATTGTTTATATATTGATTCTTTCTATCGTTTTTGCGTGCTCATCGCAAGGGAAACTGCAGGAAATGGAACCTTTTCAGTCTGAAAAGGTGTTGGTGGCGGAGAAAGTGCTTATGTCTGATGCCATTAGTCCATGTTTTATGATGCTGAAAGGGCAAAATCTATTTTTGGTTGATGTAAAAAACGATTCCATGTTGTATCAATACTCTTTACCGGATTTGGAATGTATTGATAAAGGTGGTGTTAAAGGGCAGGCAGAAAATGAGTTCCAGGCTTTTCCAATGTTTTGCAGAACTTCATCTGACAAACTTTATCTTTGGGGATTTACTCCGACCAGGATAAAACAATTTGCGGTAACAGAGGCGGGAAGAGTTTCTTTTGAGGCTGATTATGATTTGGCTGCTTATGAGTCTTTTAACCAGATGCATATTGTTGAAGACTCTTTATTGATATATAGTGCCATTCCGGGTGAATTTATTTTAAAGAAAGTGAATTTGAAATCTCGAGAGGAGCTGGGACGGATTATATTAGAAACTGAGGAACATGGCGAACCATT
>UMEW01061106.1_pt1 | contig 10363 bp, 10 predicted proteins | sample 1964851 | NCBI WGS metagenome assembly UMEW01 (sample SAMEA4836030, study PRJEB28245) | human gut metagenome | biome: gut microbiome; material: fecal sample | place: Denmark | collected 2008 | reverse complement strand
CCGTCTGCCTGTGAAACCGCACTTTACAATATCGCCATGACTCTTGTAGTGCGTTTCATGAACCAGATGGATGCTGACGGAATGAACGTCACAGCGCGTTCCTATGCCTCACAGATTGCTAACTTTTCGTACTGTATCGGTGCTGCCTTAGCTCAGGCAAATGCCATTCTGACCGGCTGGCATATCGGTGCAAAGGAGTATGACGAATGCGATAAGGGCACTCGCAAGGCCGCTATCTATGGTGTGATTACGGCATCCTGCCTTTCTATCACATTTGCGCTTTTGGGTAACTACATTGTGCGAATCTTCACGAATGATGTACAGATGATAAACCTAGTCACAAAGCTTCTCGCCATTGATGTTGTGCTGGAGCTTGGAAGAGTCACCAATCTGGTCTATGGTCAGGCACTGAAGACAAGCGGTGATGCCGTTTTCCCGGTTGTCATGGGTGCCGTTTTCATGTACCTTGCGGCGGTCGGCGGAACATACTTCTTCGGACTGCATCTGGGGCTTCTCGCAGTCGGTGCTTACATCGGACTCGCAAGTGACGAGTGCATCAGGGCTGTCGGCATGGTGCTGCGCTGGAATAGCGGAAAGTGGAAGAACAAGGGACTGGTTGATTAGAATATTCGGTGCTTTGTGCCGTGTTTCGATTTTTAAGCCGATTCAAAAGTCAAGTTCCTCTTAAAAATTAAATGTTTCTGGGTCAGAACCGTGTTTTTCGTTCTTGTTAAGCTCATTTATGGCATTCATATCACCCTCAGACAATTCAAAATCAAACACGTCAAAATTAGAAATAATTCTTTCCTGATGCGTTGACTTTGGAAGTACAATTATTCCTCTCTGAAGCTCCCATCTTAAAACAATCTGTGCAGGTGTCTTACCATACTTGTCAGCCAGTGCAATAATCACCTCATTTTCAAGTGTTCCTGCTCCGTTGCCTCCAAGTGGGCTGTAGGCTTCTATTGCAATACCATTCTTCTTAGCATATTCAACATTTTCAATATTAGCGTAATAAGGATGAATCTCAATCTGGTTAACCGCTGGTACAACTGTCCAGTTTTCACTGAGAGTCTCAAGATGATGAACATTGAAGTTACTTACACCGATTGCCTTGATTTTGCCAGCCTTGTACAAGTCCTCCATATCTGCCCACGCCTTCTCATAACCGTTAGCTGGCCAGTGAATAAGATACAAGTCTATGTAATCAAGTCCCATGTCTTCCAAGCTCTGTAAAAATGCTTCTTTAGTTCTTCCCTGTCTAATATCCTCATTCCAAAGCTTAGTTGTAACAAATATATCCCTTCTGTCAATGCCACTCATACGTATGCCTTCGCCTACGCTTTTTTCATTGCCGTAAACCTTAGCTGTATCAATATGTCTGTATCCAGCCTCAATCGCCCATTTTACTGCATTAGCTGTATCAGCTCCGTCTGGTGTTCTAAAAACACCAAGACCTATCTGTGGAATTTTAACTCCATTATTTAATGTAATATAATTCATATAATTCAAATCTCCTTTATCTGTTTTCTTTCATTTTACACCATGTAAACGTTCAATTTCAATTATAGTATTGAGTCCTCTTACCTCAAAATTGATATGAAAAAATAGGACTTAAATCATTCAAGTCCTTGTTTTATAAGGTTTCTCTTGATTTAATCCTATTTTAACTTATGCCCCTTTTATAATTAACCTCCATATATTTTATGGTTATATTATACACCGTTTTACACTTTTATGAGGGAATCCATAATTATACTCTTAGCATTCTGTATCCTATACCAATATGCGTCTGTATATACTGCGGGGAATTGACATCTTTTTCAATTTTCTTTCTTAATGTTGCCATGAATACTCTAAGTGATGCCAGATCATTTTCCCATGAACTGCCCCATATATTCTTAGTAATATAAGTGTATGTCAGCACTCTTCCGACATTTCTTGATAATAATATGAGAAGCTTATATTCAATAGGTGTAAGATGCAGCTCCTCACCATTCAGATATGCACAGCCAGCCGCGTAATCAATTTTTAAATCTCCATTCTCAAATACACTTTTATTCTGAGTCATATCCGTCTGCATAAGCAACAGTCTTCTTACTGTTACACGTAATCTTGCAAGAAGCTCGTCTACTGAAAACGGCTTTGTAAGATAATCGTCTGCCCCTGCATCAAGTGCTTCTATCTTATCCGCATCTTCAGTTCTTGCGCTTATAACAATTATTGGTGTATTAGTCCATGTTCTTATCTTTTTTATAACTTCCACCCCATCTATATCAGGAAGACCTAAGTCTAGCAGAATTATATCAGGATTATGTGATGCAGTCTGTGAAATAGCACTCGCTCCATTCACAGCAGTTAAATACCTGTAATTATTAGTTTTTAATGTTGTTGTTATGAGATTTCTTATTGGTGAATCATCCTCAACTACAAGAACCTGTGTTTTATTCATTTAAATGTACCTCACTTAACTGCAGCTTAAATTCAAAAATGCATCCATGTGGTGTATTATCCCTTAATTCCAGTTCACTTCCATGTGCATTTATAATAGTTTTACATAAAGATAACCCAAGTCCGAGACTTCTTCTGTTATCTGCGATTTCATTGTTACAGGTAAAAAATGTATCAAATACATTTTCTTTCATGTCATCAGGTATTCCCGCACCATTATCTTCAATGGATATAATTACATATCTGCCTTCTTTTCTTGCTTTAATATATATATCAGAGCCTTCCTGTGTATACTTTATCGCATTATCGACTATATTAATAATAACCTGTATTATAAGTCTGGCGTCCATTTTCACAAGAAGCAGTTCTTTGCCGCAATCCACATGTATTTTATGTTCACAGCTTTTTCTGTTGATATGTTTTAACGCTTCAGCAATAACTTCATCTATCAGCTGGTCAGACATATTAAGAGTTACTGTTCCATCCTCAAATCTTGTTACAGACAATATATTCTCTACAAGACTGATTAACCATTCTGAATCATCATATATATCTGTAAATATCTGCTCTCTCGTATCATTATCAAGCTTATCATAATTATACATAAGATTATTGGCATTACCTGATATTGACGTGAGTGGTGTTCTTAAATCGTGTGAAATCGTCCTTAAAAGATTAGCCCTTAACTGTAGTGTCTTTTCCCTGTAAGCAGCCTGTTCTGACATACGAACATGTTTTTTCAGTTTAGATGCCAGAGTTCCTGTAAGCATTGACGCAGCAAGCATAATAACACATGTGAGCGGATATCCTGTGTCATATGTATGAAAAGTAAATCTTGGTTCTGTCAGGAAGAAATTCATCAGAACAACACTTACAAGCGAACCCGCCACACTCCAGATATATCCATTAGTGAATATCGAAAGCAAAAGCACACACAGAAGATATACCATAGTAACATTTGATTCTGTAAATCCAATATATATAAGCAGCATTCCTATTAATGTTGCAATGCTTAAATAGCCTATTGTTATTAAGAATTCTTTTACAAGTTTTTTCAATGTCTTTTCCGTTATAATTACCACCTTATTTTATTTTGTATATAATAACACATTTTCAATTTAATATCTCTTTTTTTCGTTATCATCACTTTCATTCAATACAGCATTCATTGTATCTTTGTCATTGGTTCTTCTTGTTCTGTTCATAAATCCGTCTATTTTATTCATAACATACCATCCTGCTGCCATAAATAATAATATCACAACTATCAGTATTATTATAATTAATCCCGTCTTCATGCTCATGCCCCCTAATCTTAAACCTTAAAGCATTTTTTCAGATTTTTATAATCTCCTAACACAAGTAATGTAATATCTTCTGTAAGTACAATATCTGGTTCAACATTTACATTTATTGAGTCATTATGCTTTATAGCCATTATGTTTACTCCATATTTTTTTCTTATATCAAGTTCAATAATACTTTTTCCTAACCACGACTCAGGAACTTCCACTTCAAGAATTGCATGAGTATTATCCAGTTGTATTAAATCAAGAATATGGTCCGCAGTGTAGCGTACTGCAGCCCACTTTGCTTCGTGTTTTTCAGGATATACAACCGCATCTGCACCATTACGCAGCAGGAATTTTTCCTGTACATCCCGCTCAGCTCTTGATACCACATATCTGGCTCCAAGTTCCTTTAACAGTGATGTTGTTTCCAGCGAATTCTGAAAACTGTCACCAATTGTCACCATACACACATCAAAATTTCCAACACCTAATGATTTTAAAAATTCAGCATTCGTGCTGTCTCCAATCTGTGCATTTGTGACTATATTCATAACATCGTTAATTCTGTTCTCATCAGTATCAACTGCCATCACCTGATGTCCAAGCTGATTAAGCTGCATAGCCATATGTTTTCCAAATCTTCCGGCTCCTATAAGTAATACATTCTTTTTCATATTGTGCTCCTATCCTATATTAATCTTTTCTTCAGGAAATTTTGAATAGCTGTTTCCATTTCCAGAAAAAGCAGCATATATTAAAGTAAGACCGCCAACTCTGCCCATAAACATAAGAATAATAAGAACAATTCTTGATAATATTCCAAGCTGTGGAGTAATACCTAATGTCAATCCGACCGTACCTACTGCTGATGCTGTTTCAAAAAGACATTTTCCTAATGAAATTCCATCTGTGACATTTATAATAAATGCGCCTGTAACAAATAATGTAATGTACATCATAGCTATCGTAGCTGCATTTTTAACTGTATCGTTATCTATTCTTCTTTCAAAAAAATGAATATTCTTATTTCTCTTAAATGTTGCAACCATGTTTCCCATAAGAACTGCAAATGTAGTTGTTTTCATACCACCTGCTGTTGAACCTGGTGAACCACCTATAAGCATAAGAATTATCATAATCATTACAGATGCCTGTTTCATTGCATTAAGGTCAACCGTGTTAAATCCCGCAGTCCTTAATGTAACTGATTGAAAAAGTGCCTTAAATACAGGCATTTTCTCGTTTCCAGTCATCATATCATTTATCATAAATATAATTGCAGGTACTGTTATAAGAACGGCTGTTGTAACAATTATTAATTTGCTCTGCATCTTATATCTTTTAAAATGATACTTATTATTCTTAATATCTTCCCACGTAACAAATCCAATTCCACCTATCACAATAAGAAGCATCAATGTAATATTAATAACAGGATTACAGGCATATGTCGTCATTGAAGCAAATTGATTATCCGCTGTTCCTAGCACATCAAATCCTGCATTACAAAATGCTGATATTGAATGAAATATTGCAAACCAGATTCCTTTCAATCCATAATCCTTGCAGAATACCGGCATCATAAGCAATGCTCCTGATAATTCTATAATGAATGTTCCTTTTAATATAAATCCGGTAAGCCTGACGACTCCGCCAACCACTGGTGCTGATACAGATTCCTGCATAAAGCTTCTCTGCATTAAAGATACTTTCTTTCCTGACAATAAAGAAAATGCAACAGCAACAGTAATTACGCCAAGCCCTCCTATCTGTATAAGCGTAATTATTACAAGCTGTCCAAATAAAGACCAGTAGCTTCCTGTATCCAGTACTACTAATCCGGTAACGCATACCGCTGATGTAGATGTAAATAATGCATCACCAAACGGTGTTACACAGCCACTGGCTGATGAAACCGGCAGCATAAGAAGCAATGCTCCTAATATAATTAATCCACCAAATCCAATTGTTATAACCCGGAATGATGACAAATGTTTTCTTATCCTGTTGTCAAACATAAAAAATTCCCCTTTTCTAACATAATTGAAATCTACCAGAATTATGTTAAAAAAGGGGTTAAGCATTTTTATATGATATTAAGATTATATTAAGATTATTATCTCTCCCGAATCATGATAATCAGAAGATAAGCTGCTCCGAATACAACTATGCTTCCAGCCATAATTAAATACATCTGTGGCACGCCAACAACATGTCCCCTGAATACAGGATTACAGTCGAGAGTGTTCCTTATGACTGTGACCGCTTCTGACGGAAGCCCTGTGTCTGCCATCTCTTTATACACTCCGTTTAGCATATGGTTCTTAACCAGGGAAGTTCCGTATGTACCCGGAAGGTAGGACAATGCTTTCTGCATCCCTGAACTAAAATTAGATATCGGCATGTATGCACCACACACAAATCCATACCCTGCACTTACGATAGTTCCAACCGCCGACAACTGCCCCTGCGTCTTTAGCGGATAGCTTACAATGCTTGAAAGCGTGCTTCCAAATAACACCAGCAGAATCATATCCAATATAACAAATATTACATCTGATGCACTCATATACCAGCCCATCTTCAATATGTAAAGCAGGCATAATGCAAGTGCTGTGCCATTAACCATAAGCGAATTAAGTACTGTTGATAAGAAATATCCTATATAAATCTTTGTTTTGCTTACAGGCGAAACATCAAAATCTTTTCTTGCTCCGCTGGCTCTGTCCTGAACCATCGTAAGATTGACGCAGAATGTAACAGTTACACAGCTTACTGCAAGAAGTGCCGCAGCTAACTGTGCTGCCACTGTGCCGTTAATTATTTTGTCTGGTAAATCAATCATGTTCTTAGTTGCAGAAACGAAGGAGTCCTTGTATACATTTGCTAAAAATGTTGCATACAAAACAATAAGAATTACCGGAGTTATCATTGATGAGAATAACATTCCTTTGTCCTTAAAAAAGAGTTTTCTGTTTCTGCTTACAAGTGCGGTTATCTCTTTCATCACTGACCACCTCCCAATATTTTCCCAGTCACAGCAAGAAATACATCATCCATACCGCCTTTTACGACTTCATAATCACGGAATATCTCCTGATGTTTCACAATCATTTTCGTAGCTTCAAGTGTGTTCTTAACCTGAATCCTGTAACCATCACGGATTGCTTTGTACTCTGTTTCCAAAGCTTTAATCTCATCCTCTGTAACTCCATACAAAGATATCGTATCATGAACATATTCATTCTTTAATTCCAAAGGAGTTCCCTCTGCCACAATGCTTCCCTTATCAAGAATCACAACATATCCGGCACTTGCCGCCTCCTCCATGTAATGAGTTGTAAGGAATACCGTCATGTTCTCCTCTGTACGAAGTCTCTCAATAACATTCCATATAAGAAGCCTTGTCTGCGGGTCAAGTCCCGTCGTCGGCTCATCAAGAATCAGTATCTCCGGTCTGTGAATCAGCGCCCTTGCAATATCAATTCTTCTTCTCTGTCCGCCTGACAGCTTACCAACCGGTCTGTTAATGTAATCCCCGAAATCAAGTATCTCCACCAGTTCTGCCAGTCTTTTTTCGAATGAATTTCCAGTAATTCCATACAACGCTGCCCTGCTTTTAAGATTCTCCTTAACTGTAAGAGGTTTATCAAGAACACTGTCCTGAAACACAACTCCCAGCAGCCTCTTTGTTTCACTGCCTGCCCTGTCTGCTTCTTTATCCTTAATCCACACATTTCCACTGTCCTTGCGTAACTGCCCGCATATAATAGAAATCGTTGTGCTTTTTCCAGCACCATTTACACCTAAAAATGCGAACAATTCTCCCTTCTTTACGCGGAAACTTAAGTCATTAACTGCCTTCACATCGCCAAAACATTTATTCAGTTGTTCTATCTTAATAATATCCGACATACGCCCCTCCTTATTGAGAATTACTTCATGTATTTATTAATCCATTTTACCACATCCAGCATGCCAAGTTGCATTCAGACAAAAAAGACACAAAGCAATGTACTTTGTGCCTTAAAAATCATATTAGTTTCATAACATTTTTCAGAATATATCCAGCATATTATCCAGATATATATCTTCTCTCACATGTATCTGATACTCCGGCTTTATCATGTAATACAACAGAAATTCCAGAACCAGTGCGCTTCCAAGCCCGCGTCCTTCAATCTTAAAATTGGAAAATCCCATCGGCATATATGTATTCCTGATATCACCAACACTGATAAATACCGGATTCTCCATTGCCTTAGAAAAGCGGTATCCACTCTGTGAATCAGGTGCAACGCATACATGATCTGGACAGTCCTCACCAAGATTCTGACGGCTCACAATCTCATAACAGTTCTTTCTGTCGTAACACCCAAACCAGCAGCACTCATTACACAGGAATTCCACCTTATCCTTTTCTTTATCTGTAAGCTTCACCAGCTTGTCAAATACTTTATTCAGCCTGAAATCCGGCACTACATACTGGAAATCTTCTCTTTTTACTTCATTCAGAAAATCATTAAAATCCGTCAACACCTTCGTTGTCGATGAGACAAGATAAAGATTCGGATAATGCTTCTTGATATACCTGGCAAGAATGTCCGAATGTACAATCACGCCATTGCTAATTCCCTCGCTGTCATTAAGTGCCTTACATAACGCATTACATTTTTCATCAGCTAAATGTTCTTCGCGAAGCAGTGAATTGCTGAATGTCAGCCTTGCCGATATCCCATATTCACTCATCAGATTCATAACTTCCTGCACACCATGTTCACCGGAACCTATTCGTCCACCGCCCCAGATACAGTCTGCAGGCGCACCATATATTGAGCCAATCCCGCACCAATCATAGAAATACTCTCTGTGCTCCCGATATATCGGCAAAAATGCTTCATACAACTCATAGAATTCAAACAGCCCCGGAAGATGGTAATATGCAATAGTCTTTCTCATTAAAATAATCCGTCTCTTTCATACATGATTATGATTACTATTGTTATACCATATTCCTAGGGAGTTCTCTACTAGCTTATTGGAAATATTGACCCATCCCGGTTTTCAAATGTTTCGTAGCCCCTTGAAACTATACTCGAAGCAATTCCAAGCTCTGTTGCCTGCAAAATCATATTTTCCATTATGCAGAATGCATCTGCTGTCTTGAACAAAATTAACATTTAACATCAAAATATTTATCTCTGAATACATTATAGGGAATATACACATATTACCGCCATGTCATTACATAATCTTTTTCGCCCGTAGCTTCGTCCAATCCTTCATTCTGAATCTCAAATCCTTCTCTCTGATAAAAATGTATTGCTCTTGTGTTTTTCTGATACACATTTAAACTTAATTGCGTTCTGCTTTCCTTTACAAAATCCAGCAAAAGTTTTCCTATGCCCTGCGACTGCAATCTATCACAGACAAAAATCCCTTCAATATAATCACCATTTAAACCTATAAATCCCTGTATTTCCCCATTACTCTCACACACATAGACCTCCGCCTGTAACAGCATTTCTTTTACCAGCTCATAATTACTTTCCCAGTATTGCGCAGATATAAAATTATGTGCCTTTATATTAGTATCCAGCCATATGTCTGCTACTTTAGTTATATCTGCTTTTTGTAATTCTCTTATCATAATAACTTCCTCTATTGAACTAAGCTTACAGATAGCTTTTCATAATTAATCACCTGATAACTTTCATAATTTCTTTTTCATGATTTCTGGTAAATTCGCTTAATTCATAAGATCGGATTCTCTTGTTGACCAATATAGGAACCACAAATCCATTTTTCACCAATACCGCCAGTCTGTTAATAATCGTCTTATTTGTTACTGACAATTCCCTGCTGACTTCAATTGGAGTAAATTCTCCTCGATAACTTTTAATCAAAAATTGTAACAGTTCCTTTTCCTTCCCTTTCAGAAACGATAGACCTCCAGCAATATCTTCCTCTTCGGAAGCTAACTGTAAATCACAAACTTTGCTGGAATAAAGTTTAACCATACGCAAAAAGTAATTAATCCAAATCTCTGGATGCGGCGGATTCGCCCTTCCAGAATAATACAATGCAGGAAGTCCCATCTGGATGGATTCATAATATTCATCAATATCGTATGCAAAATACTCCTCTAATGATCCGATTCCATTAAATCCATACCCATTCAAATCCATGATATAACCTGATAACAATCTGGCTGTCCTGCCATTGCCATCTTCAAACGGATGTATGGTCACTAATTGGTAATGTACAACTGCTGCCACAATCAAAGGGTGATCATCTGTAGTGTTTACATACTCGATTAACTCATCTAATAGCCCCTGGATGTCACAATATTCTGGTGGAATATAGTCAGGATTTCCTGTCTTAGAATTATACACAGCAAACAGGACTCCTGGTGGCATAGGTCCTCTGAGTCCGATTTTTTCTTTGGAAGCCCCCTTTTCCACCAGTTTCTGCACATCTAAAATTAGCTTCTTTGAAAATTTTTCACTATTTTTTCACTATTTTTCATTAATCCTGAATTATTCATGACAAAATCACATACAATCCAGTATTATCTTCTCACACCTGTCATATCCAAGCTGTGAACTGTTCAGGCACAA
>UMEW01057664.1_pt1 | contig 10487 bp, 8 predicted proteins | sample 1964851 | NCBI WGS metagenome assembly UMEW01 (sample SAMEA4836030, study PRJEB28245) | human gut metagenome | biome: gut microbiome; material: fecal sample | place: Denmark | collected 2008 | reverse complement strand
TCATATCCTGGCAAGAATATAGCCAATCATGAAGCCATGTATCTGAACCTGCAGTAGTCTGTAGTTTACCAACTACTAAGTTACCTACTGTAACTCTACCGGCAGTCTTAACGTCCCGGTTAACGTCCCCATGAGATACCTGGTCAATCTCCACATCTGGCAAAGTACAAGTTTGGAACAGATAGGTATTGATTGGGTGCTTAGGGAATGTGATACTCCAAAGGAATTTCTTTCTCGGATTCTTTACTTTTGCTCCCATTGTTTCTTAATTTTATTCGTTAATATCCTGAATAGATACGGACTTAGATGCCTGGTCAATATAGATGCCCATAGTGATTTCTTGCATCGGAACGATATCCTTGAATTTCAGGATTGCTTTGTATTTACCTTGACGAACATCGGCTTCATTGTTAACCGATAAGTCATTGTACGAGTTAGCATCTTGGTCACCCATCCAGGTGTACTCAGACATGGCATCTTCATCTACCAAGTTATCCAGCATTGGTTTAACTTCTAGATAAATCTTATTCCAAGTGTTCCAGATATTTGGTTCTTCCAAATACTTTTCTAGAATAGGTCTAAGATTCTTTTTAAGATACAGATTCAATCTCACAATAGCAAGGAATCTTTCTGAATCCTGTTTTACCTGAGAAGAGAAGCAATGCCATAGCAAAGTTTGTTTGCCCTGATTAGGAACATCCTTGATACAGATTATGTTTACATAATTCTGTGCCAATTCATTGAGTTCCTTAGTTCTTGAAGGAGAACCATAGTTCGGACATACAGGACCATTACCATCGTAGATAATACCACGATTCATACCTGCAAATGATTTCCAAGGACCAAACTGAGAAGCAGAAGCATCTCCCAATCCTGCAATGGTACCAAGAACATCGGAGTCTACCAAGTTACCATCGGCATTGTAGTATTTAATACCACCACCGAAGTAAGCAACATATTTACTGTTACCTACAGTACCAAGGCAAGTTTGAATCCAAGTGATTATTGATTTCAAATCTCTTGGTTGGTCACCCTGAGTATAATGAGTAGTATATTTTGGTACTTCAATGTAGTAGGTATATTCTTGCAGTTCCTTAACCATATCTACAGCAGCCTTGTGTACTTTAAGTACATCGGCAGAAGCTTCAAGGTGTTGGTCAATATGTGAACAGAAGATTTGGTATACATCTACGTAATCCTTAACGAATTCCAAAGAAGCAATCCATTCGTCTGCAGTAGGAGCACTACCAGCACTACCAATTGTACCATTCAATTTTACTCCATCAGCAGTGATAGCAGCACCATTGAGTTTGATATCAATTGGGTTTCTTGTTCCATCTACATCATCGGTTAACCATTTGATGAAGTTGTTCCAAGATTTGATGTTCTCTGTCTTTTCAGTTAATACCGGAACGATATATTCTGAGTTCTTTGCAAATGCACTCAGAGCAAGGTAATCTACAGAAGTATCATTGTTATCATCTGCAGTTTTGTAGGTTACTACTGGACCTTGTTCAAGTACCTGGCCATTAGCACTAATTACTTGATAGTAAACCGTGTTAGCCTGTTTGTAAATATTCACAGAGAAAGTTTCAGCACTACCAACTGGGTCTCCATATCCTTTAGTTACCAAACCAAAGCCAACAGCAACTGAACCAGAAGTAAACTTGAAAAGAGTAGAAGCCGTGGGTTCCTCTGGAGTTGCAGAAGCTACTACCGGAGAACCGTCTTCAGCAGCCTTAGGAGCAGATGCAGCTTTAGCTCTTGTTGCAGCAGATACTACACCTTTGGTTGCACCCTTACCAAGTACACGAATAATACGAAGCTTAGAACCACCATTGAAAGCCTTTTCGATGTTTGATACAGAACCATCTGGTACTATCTCAGAACCAAAGACTCTTTGGAATTGAGAGAAAGATTGGATAAGTTCTGAGGGGTCATCATAAGGACCTTTAGTAGTTCTAGCCAATACACATGAAACTCCTAACATAGGAGTAGTTTGAAGAACGTTCTCGTTCTTAAACTCGAAATTTACAGATGGTGAATTAGGCATATTTATACTAATTAAGTTAATTACTCATTTATTTAATACCCTCTAGTATTGAGCTATTTTACGTTAAGGTTAAGTAAATCTGATTCTTGCTTTTCGGTTAGTCCAATCAATACTGAGATATCTTGAATTGGTACAAGTTCACCCTCTTCAGCAAGCTTCTCAGGTAATATACCATCCTTACAAGTATACTGATATACTTTTTCAAGTAGACCATGACTCTCATCTGGGTGGTCATAGTAATTACCTATTTCGATAAATAGGTTTCCTGTTGGTGCTACCCGACCATCTTCCCATTCTTCTAAGTTATTATAATAAGGTCTTACGTATCCTCGAGAAGGTAATGCTTCATACATAATATTATGAAGTAACCTCATATCGGCTTGAGTATTAGATACCAGGTGAATGTCTAGAGTTATATCTTTCGTTTCATAGGGAAATTCAGATGCTTGGTAATTCCCACCCTCTAGCTTATCACCAATGATATATTTGTTAACACCTATATCACCATTATAGAACCCTTGCAATTCAATGGTAATTCTAGGGCATGTCTTTGCACCCTTAACCTGATTATTACCGATACCAAATATGGGAATGAATTTAGGCATAGCATCCTTATCTGCTTGAAACCTTTTTTCATTCTCTTGTGATAATGGTAAGTAGTCTTCGGGGTTAAGAGTTAAACCTTTCTTAAGTGCTGTTTGTAATAGGCAAATATAAAAGGTTCTTTCTACGATTTCTTCTGTATTTACCATATTATACTAATTGAGGTATTAATATTACATTAAACTGGTATGTACCACCATCAGTAAATATACATTCCCAACCTCCTGAAGTACTACCAAACATAGCTCCTGCATCTTTTCTTCCTCGGGCAGTTGCTGAGAAAGTAGCCTGTGCTGAATTAGCTATATTACCGTAGTCGGTAATCCAATAGTATAGTTTAGTACCCGAGTTAATATCTGCAGCTTGTTGAGTTTGAGATATAGTGGGTATTTTAAAAGCCATTACCTCTTGTGATACTTGTTTTCCTTCTATGAGTTTACTTCTATACCCAGTAATACTAAATCCTGCTGAAGTTTCGTAAGCATTTAAGATTTGGTCTTTTGGTATACCTAAATTAACTGCAGCAGGTTCTACCCAGTATCTATATGATACTTCTCCAGCAGCTTGAGTTACAGTTACAGTTTTAGTTAGACCACCAACTTGCTTGATAGTTATAGTTCCGCTAAGAAGTTGTTCTGTGTGATTCTTAGAAGTAATGGATACCTCTAGAGTCTTTTCTTCATTATCAGTAAATCTTAGTCCAGCAGTAAAGGGTGGTTCCTCTAAGAATTCTGCCGTAACCTCTACATTTTCCCAATCTCCTTGGGGTGTACCATTAATCATTTCCCTACGTTGAGAAGTGATTGCCAAAGTATCAGAGCCACCCTTACCCAATAGGTTGATGGCTTCCTTATCTACCTCTAATTTGTATTCGTAGTTAAGGCTGCCTTTCTTTTGAATAAGGTTTACAGTCTTAGGTACTCCATTAACTGTAATGGTAAGGATGGCTTTTTTATCTGCTTCTGTATCATTCACTTTTAACGGATGTACCATTACAAGTGCAGGACCAGTACCAGAGGTTTTATCTGCTTCAAAATCTGCCATTACTTTGTATATTTTCTAAGTTCTTTTCTTAATTGATTTCGTATCTCTTTCTCTAAAACTACGTTTCCACCGGCTGCCTCAAAAGCAGGTTTCCATAAAGGACGAGGTGGAAGATTACCATCTCTACTACCGTATTCCAACATGATAGCAATTTGATTAAGAGTTTTTCGAGAAGTTCTACCAGAGTATGTTATCTTCCTTAATCCTGGAGGAAGACCAACAAAGGTTCTGTCTTTCTGAGTTACCATAGTAACTGACCTTGCATATTGACCAGTAAGATTTAATAGGGTATGTGCTCCATACTTCTTAAGTGTAGCAGTAGCATGAGGAGGCCAAGAAACTTTGGAACCCGGTGGAGGTAGACCATTATTTAAACTACGTCTTACTATACGAAGAAGTTGATTACCAAACTTCCTAGTACCTAACTCATAACCGAGTTTCATAATACTGGGAGTTTTAGCAATCAACCTCTCAGCCTGACGTTGTTTAACGGGGTCTACATAAATCTGAATATCACATAGATTATTCGAGAGGTTTATGTTAACCTTTTTGCTTGGCATTGTTATTTTTATTTAATCCCAACTCACTGGCAATCTTCATAAGAATATCTTGTTGCATGGATAACTTCTCTGCTACCTCAGTTTTAAAAGCTTCAAATTCTTCTTGCTTATAAGCTGGAGCTGGTTGTTGTTGAGGAGTTAACATACCTTCAATGGTATGATATATGTTATCGCATTCAGTAACTATTGCCTCATATTTATCTCGGTTATTGAGAATATTTACGGCATTAGTTCTTTGGATATTTACTTCGTTTACGATATTGCGTAAGTCGGTAGTGTAATAAACATTATTATAAATACCCTCTGCTAAATCTGTGGGAAGGTATATAGTAACAGCAGATACAGAATCTTGAATAGAGATTTCTGTATTTGCGGCAAAGCTTCCATCTGGGCCAGTGGCTCTTGGTTTACTTTCACCAACTTTTAATACTTTAGCGGTATCAAAGATTGGATACCCAGAACGTCTGTCTCTCTCTAAGGTGTATATGGTATCACCTTTCTGCAATTTAGAAAAAATCAAATCTTCCATGTTCATCTTTTATTAATTAAGTTTAAACCAAATGATACTGCACCTGGATTCCTTTGCATAAAGTCTACCAGGTTTAAGAATTGATAGTATCCAAATTGGTCAATGAGTGACTGTGCTTTATTTGCTACTTCCTTTGCTATCTCTGCATTGGGAGCAGGCAATGTAAGTTGAATAGTAAAATCTTTTAGTTGATTTCCATTGGTTGGTTCTTTCTTAATCTCTTCACTTTCCATATCGTTTTATCTTTAGGTGGGTATAAACGAAAAAAGGAGTACACCTATGTAAGATGCACTCCTTCCTAATCTGGCTTACGTAATGACGACGGTCATTATTAAGCCGGGGTTGTGGATGTAGTCTTAAGAGCTGCAACTACTGACTGGATAATGTTCTGGTCTCTCTGAGCATCTACTACTCGGTTGAGACGAGCAATTTCCTGGTCTTTAGCAGTGTTCTCGATAAGACACTTGATTTCCTGTTGGCCATTCTTGAGGTCACAGCAGCAACGTTCAAGTTGAAGAGCCAATTCGGACTTCACTTCTTTAATCAAACCTTTAGTTTCGCAGCAGCAATTCTGTTGTTCATGTTCCATCTGGCAAAGACGGTCCATAACACGATTGAAGCCTGCTCCCATTTGGTCACGAGAATCCCGGATATCGGAATTGGTTTTGTATCCCAAATCACAAAGTCCTCTTTCCGTTGTGAAACGATTGTTAAGGATTTCTCTACCAACACCAGCAACATCTTTTGCAACTCCGCTGATTTCCTGAGTTACTCCTCTAGCAGCATCAGAAATATCTTTATAGATACCTGCCTTTGCTTCCTGAACAGTAGACTCTACTTTCTGAATGTCAGCTTTAGTGTCATTGATTTTGTCCCATACAGACACTGCAGCAGCACCAAAGCCACCACCTACCAATGCACCACCGACTGCACCCCAACCAGAGCCCCAGCCTGAGTTGTGTTTATTACAACAGCAACCATCATTACAACCGCGGTCAGCGACGATTACGCCCTCACCACCAGATTTAACTTCTACTCCCATAGTCTTTAAGTTTTAAGTTGTTAAACATAAAGTTAATTTTTAAAGTTATTCGTATATGGCCATATACATTAATAATGCTATAGTATCGTACTTTAAATTTTCTGTAGATTCCTATGGATTCTCCCATGCGATGTTAAGATTTAGAGTTGGAAGATTTTAACTCTAATTAAACTGAAGGTTTTACAGAAGGAGATTGATAATATAACCTTACATAAATAGCAGGTAAATTACCTCTTACTGGAGTAAGTACAATCATACCTACATACATACCATTAGTAGGTTTATTATTAGATAATCTGGCTTCCCATTGTAAGGTTAAACTTCCACCATAGGTTGGGTCATAATCTATATTATCTACTGTAACTCTAAAGAGTTCTGATGCCAATGAGCTACCATACTGAAACTCTGATATATTATAATATCTGTCAGTTCCATTCAAGGCTATTGGCAAACCATCATAACTAAATTCCTTTAATGAAGGAGCTGCTGGTAACCACTGCTGACTAGTAGTAATGGGTTGAGCATGGTAAACTACTTGGATATTACTTTTATTGCTACCATGCGCTCCTAAATTTTCTCCTCTACTCAGATTAGGTAAAGAATTACTACCTTCATTAGATCTCCAACCAATACCCATTAACAAGGAGGCAGATAGACTACTGTTATACACATCAAATGCTACTTCTGGTGTATGGGGGGATTCTTGAGTTACGTATAGGTATAACCTTTTATTTGATGGATTACCTGGTTGAGTAAAGGTCCTGGTAGCCTGCCTATCATAATCTTCCTTATTCTCATCTACCAAATAAGCGTAGTCATAATCGTTTTGGGCAGTTTGACCGTTTTCTACTAACCTACCCCAACTTACTGGAGTTGCAGTATCTTCGTCTTCATTAGGTTTTATATACTCTGTATAGGCAACCTGGGATTGATTGCTAGCAAGTAAGTACTCACATTTAGAAATTATGGTTATAGGAGAAATGCTACCTGCACTAGAATCATGACTTACATTCTTTATAGTTACACTTTCAACTTGGTCATACCATTGGAAGGTCCACCTCTTTACAGTTGCTACTGGTTTATGAGTAAGGTACAGATAAGCAGATTTACTTGGGTAATCGGCTATCCTATATTGTACTGTACCCTTTAAATCGAATACCGAACCATTGATAGACTTAGGATATGCCCTTACGGTAGTTATAGTTGGGTCATATGATAACGGGGTATTTGTAACTGTAAAGGAATCTATACCAACTCCACTAAAAATAACTTCGTATTCTGCAGCTTCCTCAGTATCAGATTCTATACCATTAATTACTGGTTTTCTCCAACATTTTAAATCTATAGATTGACCATGACTAGAACCAAACTGAGTATATTCCCAATTCATGGAATATCCCCCTACATCGGGATTACCATTAAAACCAATATAATAATTATAGGATACAGTTGCAGCTGATTGGTTGATATCTACTTGGTCAAGATTACTTGTACCTACTTGTCTAATTGTTACAGTAGCACTTCTAATTGAAGATACTTTATTCTCTAAGCAAGTTACGAATAACTCAGCTTGAGTCTGGTCATTACTGTTTTTGGTAACTTCTAACCAGGATTCTTCGATTGGGTCAATGGTTACTTCTACAAATTCTTTAGTTGAAGTTTGTGTACCATTGATTACCTTCGTTCTGTAAGAATTAACTACAATAGTATCGGGGTCTATCATCTTAGCTGGTACATTCAGTACCTTGGATGAAGGCTGAAATATATTAAAGGTATAATTCCAAGTAATACTTGCAGCTTGTTGTTCAACTGTCAAAGTTATCGAAGTATCACTACTACCAGTTTGAAATATAACGATATCTGCACTTCTTTGACTAGTAGTTGTATTCTCATCTACGGTTACTATGAGTGTATTAGATTGCTCTTCTACATGAATCCAACTTGGAGAACCCGGTATAGACGTAGTCCAAGTAGTATCTTCACTTTGACTTGTAACAGAACCGTTAACAATCTTATACCTTTTACTACTTATGGTAAAAGAGTAAGTACCACTAGGCTTAGCAGGCACTTGTTGATTTAAATCTTGAGTACCGTTATTTACCTTTAGTTCATAAGACCAAGCAACACTAGCACCTGCTTGAGTAGTTGCCATATCTACTTCCTTGCTACCATAGGTTAAAGTAAGACTTGCTCTACGAGAAGATTCAGAAGTATTTTCAGACAGAGTAATTCCTATATTATAACCATCTCCAGAAGCTTTGGTAATTTCTACATTGGTAATGTATGAAGATTTGGATTTTAGAGTTGGTGTAACATTATGCCAAGTAGAATCCTTACCATTAATTACATCATAATATCCCGACTTAACCAAACCAAAAATACTTCCTCCTACAACAGGTGAATCACCAAAATTATCTACTACCTCTAATACATCTCGAGTAGATATTGTACCAGCCGCCTGATTACAAGTGATACGAATCACTTTATTAGAACCATTCTGTTCGTATGATACTTGGCCACTTCTTGTAGAAGTAGTTTGGTTCTCTTGCATACTAATACTGGTTCCTAGTACAGTTCCAATATGTTCAGTACTTGTTGCATGTATATAACTTACATTTTCTCTAGAACCCTCTACCAAAGAACCATTGATATACTTTTCACGATAACTAGTAATAGTAATAGACTTAGCAGTACCCAAAGCATCAAAACTTAAAGTAGTTGGAGAAGCAGTAAATGTGTACTGCCATTCTACTAAATATGCACTTTGAGTTACCGTAATTTCTTTATAGACAGTATCCATAGTTGCCCTTACTACTACACTCCTTTGATTTGCAGTTGTGTTTTCTGCAACAGTCAAAGTAGTACCAGATAAACTGAATCCGGTTACTACAGTAGGTATACTAAGAGTAGGAGTACCTGTAGCATCAGATGCTGCACTAGTTGCACCTGAAGACCAATGGTTAGTTCTACTTGCCCTTGCACTTGCAGAGATTTGTGATGTACCACCTTGCTCAGTAAATGTACTTGGGTTTGCCGAAATAGAAACTACCCATGTACCCTGAGTTACGTTAGTTATTTTATTCTCTGCTTGGTATATATCAATTGAAGCATTGCCAGATTTACCATTAAGAGTAACGGTTAATGTACGGCTCCCTAATTTAGTTCTAGCCTTTGCAGTTGTGCCAAGATTAGAACCAGAGATATTTTCAGACCATACTACTGAAGCTCCAGAACTTATAGTACCACCATCATTGGTTTTACCATTCCATCCCCAAAGTTGAGAATAGGTATAAGTAGGTGTAGCTGCAGTTCCTCCCGATGCAGGGATATCTGCAATGCTCCCCAAGTATACAGTAGGTGTACCATAGGTTTTTACACCTGCTGCTTGGGTAAACGTTACTGTTACCTTTTTTCCTGATTCATTCTGAGTACTGGTAAATGCTTGAGAACGAGAGTTTTCTGATTTATTCTCTAAAGCAGTATAGTGATTCTCATCATCCATGAATATCCATGATGGCAAAGTAGGAGATGAAAAATCTACATATACGGGAGTACCCACAGGTTTACCATTTATATACCTTTGCTTAGATGAATTATACCCTGCTATTGCGGGAGTTGCAGAACCTCCTAAAGCTGTATAATTTAGATTTGGATTCTGAACTGAAAAGGTATACTCCCAAGTTTCAACTCCTGCATCCTGAGTAAATTGAACTGTTATCTGTTTACCTGACTCATTCTGAGTAAAGGTTAAACTTGCAGAACGTTGATTTAGAGTTGTATTTTCTTTAGCTTCATATTGAGGTACAGTTTGATTATAAGATACCCAATCAGGATAAGCCGTCTGTGTAGAACCTACTTCAGTATAACTACCAGATATTACTCCATCTACATATTTCTGTTTTCTAGAAACTAAACCAAACCATAGATTTGGAGAAGGAGCTCCTCCACTAGCAGGAAAACTTAAAGTAGTTCTATCTACAGTAAATGTATACTTATAAGTTACTTTATGAATATCGCTGAGTTGTACAGTTTCGTTATTTCCATAGGAACTGGCATTGGATATTTCCAAGCCAATATAATTTTCTCCCGTTCCTGTAGGAGAGAGTGCCAACAATTCAGCCTTGGTAGGGCATTCGTTTGAATCCTTACCAAGGCCTACTTTAGTTTTGACAGCACTCCATGTTGCTATCTCACCCATATTAATCTAAGTTTGTGAACAAAAGTTTTTCTCTTAATTCATCAATCTCGGCTTTCAGAAGTTTAATACCTTCGATTGCCAATACTGACATCTTAGAATAATCTACCTCTTTAACCAGGATATAGGTTTCTCCATCCTTTTCTACCTTTTCGAAGGCTTCTGGATTAGGAACTGTTTCGGGTTTAACCTTATTCTCAGAAACTAATTCTGGAAAATGTTTTTCGATAGATTGAGCAATAGTACCAATATCATGAGTACCTCTGATGAGGAATGAATCGGTCGGTATAGAGCAGATTTCATCAAGAGTATGTTCCAAAGGTTTAATGAAAGTTTTAAGTCTTTCATCAGATTCTTTCCATAATCCTGATGGAGCAGATACCTTCTTAAATACAATCTCAGATGTAGTACCCAACCCCAACTGGTCTCTTGTTACTCCATGAGGATTACTCATGTTCTGC
>UMEW01030762.1_pt1 | contig 10511 bp, 10 predicted proteins | sample 1964851 | NCBI WGS metagenome assembly UMEW01 (sample SAMEA4836030, study PRJEB28245) | human gut metagenome | biome: gut microbiome; material: fecal sample | place: Denmark | collected 2008 | reverse complement strand
CACATTGCTGAGAATACACCGATGATCGCACAAGAAGCAATCGTTGTCAGTGTTCCTGTATTTCCTCTGGAAACTTTCTTTTCGATCTTATCCATCTTATTTGCAGAGAATGTTGCGAATAACGCCCATCCGATAGAGCAAAGGATCATGGTCCAGACTGCCATTCCTAAAGCTTCTGGTGTTAATGTGTCCGTTCCAAGCTGTACCCCGACAGCGGATGTTCCAAGTCCTGCTGCGATAGATTCAAACATAACGGATCCTATCATAGATAATCTCATCCATCCGATTGGTCCGCCAACAGATACTAACAGAGAAAGCATCGCACTTAATACAACGATGGATGGTCCGATCGATGTTACCGCACTGCTTTTCATTGCTTTTTTCATCTGTTTATCGTTAAGTCCTAGTTTCTTTCCTGATTTGTAAGCACCCCTTGCGAATAAGACTGCCTGTAAGATGACAAATGCCACTGGAAGTGCACAGGCAAGCCACATTGGAATACTATTTGCGATTTTCATTGCGTCCATATTTTTATCCTCCTTATCGGTCCGTGTGTTTTGTATGCAATTATATTACCTGTTTTGTGGGTGAAATGATATGAAAAATTTTTCACTTTTTGATATGGCATCTTTGTTTTCGAAGATTTTTATGATTATTTTCTTTGTATAGTGAAGATTTTTTCACTTTATTAAATTAATAAAAGAAAAACTACCATTTTCTCTTAATATCTAAGATATAAGTGTGTCATGTCTTTATTTTACTTTTTAATAACATCAGTGCTTTCTTTTCAATCCTGCTTACATAGGATCTTGAAATATGAAGGTTTTTTGCTACTTCTTTTTGTGTCATTGGTTCTCTTCCATAAAGTCCATAACGCATGATCAGTGTTTTCTTCTCCTTATTCATCTCCATTTTCTCTAATTCTTCATAGATTCTTTTGATATTTTCTTTCTGCTCGATCTTTTTGATCAAATCCGTTTCCTGTGTTCCTAGAATATCTAACAGATGGATCTCGTTTCCTTCTTTATCTATCCCGATTGGCTCATAAAGGGATGTGTTCTTTGATGTTTTCTTTTCCTGACGAAGCATCATCAATAATTCATTTTCAATGCATCTTGCAGCATACGTGACAAGCCGGTGGCCTTTGCTGATATCATACGTATTGATCGCTTTGATCAGCCCGATCACACCGATCGAGATCATATCTTCTTTTTCCCTGTCCAGATTATGATATTTCTTTACGATATGTGCAACCAAACGAAGGTTGTGTTCCACTAACAAATTTCTCGCATTCATGTCTCCCTGGCGGCTTAGGATCAGATAATGACGTTCTTCCTCTGGTAATAAAGGTTGTAAAAACTCTTGCAAAAGAAAAGCACCCTTCTAAGCCTTTTTATCATACTATGATACTTTGCTTAGAAAAGTGCTTTTCCATTTCTATTCTGAAGTTTTTGCCGATCTTATCTTAATTCTCTTCTTCGACTTCTTCTCTTCTTCGAAGCAGATATCCTTCTTTAATCTCTTCTCCAAAATCAACATAGATCATCTGTTTTGGATGTGGGGCGGATTCCATTGGTCTTCCGTCTTCATCTTCAATCGCTTTCACTATAACTTCTTTGTTTGTTCCGTCTGGGATCATAACTTCGATCGTCTCTCCGACAGAGAATTTATTCTTCTGTTCTAAGAGTGCATATCCTTTGTCATTATGTCCCTGAACGATTCCGATGTATGTGCAGTTCTTAATATACGTATTGCTGTCATATATCTGAGAAGTTTCGTCTGTCTTTCCAAAATAAAATCCTGTTGTAAACTGACGGTATGTGCATTTTGCGATCTCTTCTTTGTAGTAATCCATATTTGCTCTGTATTTTTCTACGGATTCCTTGCAGTCATCGATCGCTTTTCTGTAAGTTCTTGCAACCGTTGCTACATAAAGAGCTGTCTTCATACGTCCTTCGATCTTCAAGCTGTCGATTCCCGCATCTAAGATCTGATCGATATATTCGATCATATTCAAGTCTTTGGAGTTAAAAATATATGTTCCACGTTCATTTTCATACACTGGCATATATTCTCCTGGTCTTGTCTGTTCCATCACAGAGTATTTCCATCTGCAAGGATGTGTGCATTCTCCGCTGTTCGCATTTCTTCCTGTGAAGTAGTTACTTAGCAGGCATCTTCCGGAATGAGAGATACACATAGCACCATGAATAAATGATTCGATTTCCATATCATCTGGGATATGAGCACGAATATCTTTGATCTCTTCCAGAGATAATTCTCTTGCAGATACGACACGGCTCGCTCCCTGATCATACCAGAACTTGTATGTTGCATAGTTGGTACTGTTTGCCTGTGTACTGATGTGGCGGTCAATATCTGGACAAACTTCTTTTGCGATCATAAAAACTCCAGGATCTGAGATGATCAATGCATCTGGTTTGATTTCTTTTAATTCTTCAAAATATTTGCGGATTCCTTCTAAATCTTCGTTGTGTGCCACGATATTAGCAGTGATATAAACTTTCACTCCGTGTTTATGTGCAAATTCAATTCCTTCTTTAACATCTTCCATGGAGAAATTCTTTGCTTTGGCACGTAGTCCATACATCTCTCCACCGATATAAACGGCATCTGCTCCATATAACACAGCAACTTTTAATACTTCCAAGTTACTTGCCGGAATTAATAATTCAACGTCTCTCATTACTTTCTCCCATCTTGATACTGATTGCTACGCCATCACCTACCGGAAGGATCGTTGTCTCTAACTGTGGGTGATTCTTGATCGTATATAAATAGTCTCTCATTCGTTTATGAATGGTGCGGTCTCTTCGCTCGATCGCATAACGTGATCTGGCAACGTCTCCGTCTTGAAGTACGTTATCTGAAACCAGCACACCTTCTGGTGCCAGAAGTCTTAGTACATCATCAAGGAAATGAATATACTGTCCTTTGGCTGCATCTACAAAAATAAGGTCAAAACTTCCATCAAGTCCTTTTAAGATCTCGATCGCATCTCCTTCTAGTAAGGTGATCTGTTCTTCTTTTCCCTGATTTTTGATGTTCTCTTTTGCTTTCTTGATTCTTTTTTCATTTCGCTCAATCGTGATGATCGTTCCGCCTTCCGGCTGGTAACTGTTCATATAAAGAGAAGAAAATCCCACTGCTGCTCCGACTTCTAAGATCTTCATCGGTTTCTTTAAAAGGACCAGAGTCCTTAAGAGTTCCTTCGTCTCTGGTTTGACGATCGGAACATGATTGACTCTGGCCTCTGATTCAATATGGCTTAAATCGTTCTTCTCTTCTTTCATCAATGAGCGGATATATTCTGTGATATTTAAATCCACTATCATTGTATGATCTCCTCTGATACATGATCTCCGCATAAAATACCCATAATGTCATCCATTCCCTGAGACTGTGTAAATTCATATGTCCCTGAAATAAACGACTTATCTTTGTATTTTGAGAAATATTTGCGGATCACAAATCTAGTCTTTCCATAGATCAGCTTCTTTGAAACAAGGGTTTCGGCAACTTTCTCATCTGACTCATTCTGTGTAACGATGACCGTTACTTTCTTATGGCTTTGTGCATTATATGGCTGATTCGAAAATGTCTGTTCTGCCACAAAATACGCCCCATAGAAAATACAGAAGATCGCACAGATTAAAAATACTCTGCTTAATGTCCTAAAAAACAGTTGCCATCCTTCAGAATGAAAGAACTTCTTCTCTTCTGAAAGACTCATCTTAAACCTCTGTAATGATCGGCAGAATCATTGGATTACGCTTTGTCTTCTTCCAAATGTAATTACTAAGCTCGTCTTTGATCTTCGTCTTGATCCTTGCCCAGTCTGTGATATTACGTTCTAAGCATTCCTCTACCGCATCTCTTGCAACATCTCTTGCACCTTCCATCAAAGATTCTGATTCTCTGACATATACAAACCCACGAGATACGATATCTGGACCTGCCAGGATCATATTGCCATGTTTCTGCAGAGTAACTGTTGCAATGATCAATCCATTCTGAGACAGTAACTTACGGTCATTCAATACGATGTTACCAACATCTCCGACACCAAGTCCATCAACGAGGATTCCTCCTGCCTGTACTTTTCCAGCGATCTTTCCTTGTCTCTTATTGAGCTCCAGAACATCACCTTCTGCCAATACAAATGCATTCTCCTTTGGAATTCCCATCTCGATGGCAAGTTCACGATGACGCATCAGATGACGGTATTCTCCATGAACAGGGATTGCATACTTCGGCTTCGTCAGTGCATAAATAAGTCTTAATTCTTCACGGCATGCATGACCGGAAACATGTGTATCTTCAAATACGATCTGTGCACCTTTTAATGCCAGCTCATTCATGATCTTTGAGATGTTCTTCTCATTTCCTGGAATCGGACTTGAGCTGAATATGATCGTATCACTTGGTACGATGGATACTTTTCTGTGAGTTGAGTTTGCCATACGGGATAATGCTGCCATTGTCTCTCCCTGGCTTCCCGTTGTGATTAAAACAATCTGATCGTCAGGATAATTCTTAATCTGATCAGTTTCTATTAATGTGTTCTTTGGAATCTTGATGTATCCTAATTCGGACGCTGTCGCAATGATATTTACCATGCTTCGTCCTTCTACTGCAACTTTTCTTCCGTACTTATGTGCAGAATTGATGATATGCTGTACACGGTCCACGTTCGATGCAAATGTTGCAATGATCATACGTCCTTTTAAATGTTCTGCGAACAGATTGTCCAGACGTTTTCCTACATTCTTCTCTGATGGTGTATAGCCTTGTCGTTCTACATTCGTACTATCTGCCATCAATGCCAGAACTCCCTTACTTCCAAGTTCTGCGAATCTTGCAAGATCGATCGCTTCCCCAAATAATGGCGTATGGTCGATCTTAAAGTCACCTGTATGCACGATCACACCTGCTGGTGTTGTGATCGCAAGTGCTGCTGCATCTGCAATACTGTGATTTGTCTTAATAAATTCTACATTAAAGATTCCAAGTTTTACTTTGTCACCATGTGTCACAACATGGCGCTCCACGTTATTTAAAATACCGTGCTCTTTTAATTTGTTCTCGATCAATGCCATTGTAAGTTTTGTCGCATAGATCGGTACGTTCAATTCCTTCTCGAAATAAGGAATCGCTCCAATATGGTCCTCATGACCATGAGTGATAACCAGTCCACGAATCTTGCTTGCATTGTCCTTTAAATATGTGATATCTGGAATAACTAAATCAATTCCTAACATATCCTCATCTGGGAACGCAAGTCCACAGTCCACGATCAAAATCTGGTTATTGCATTCAAATGCTGTGATGTTCATTCCGATCTGGCCGAGTCCGCCAAGTGGAATGATCTTTACTGAGCTAGGCTTTCTTCTAGGCATTGGTCTTCTTCCCCTTGCCTGATAATTATTCTTATTGTATGATTTCTTGTTATCATTTGCATAATAATTATTTCGTTTTGGTCTTGCCTGCTGTTTTACTTGATTGTCTTTCAACTTTCTTCCTCCATATCTACGTAGGTCTGACAATCCATTGTTTTAAACACTCTTATATATTTTATAAACTCACTTCAAGTCCATCTAACAGTGCGTTAAAAATATCTGAGATCATATCCAGTTCTTTATCGTCCTCAACGATCTCATAGGATACATAGTCATCCTCTAACTGCACTTCTTTCATGATCAATACAACGCTCTCATCTTCACTCGATGCTTCGCAGTCTTCTACCAAAAGGTAAGTCTGACCTGCGATCGTTGTCTGTTCTATGACATTAAATTCGATTTCCTGTCCATCGTCATCCAGAAAAAGAATCTTGCTGTCTTTCTTGCTCATTGTCTGTTCCTCCTATAGGGAATCTAAATATCCCTGTAAAATCATAGACGCCGCGATCTGATCGATCACTTTCTTTCTGTTTTCGCGTCTTACACCGCTTTCCATCAGAACTTTCTCTGATGCTACTGTTGTCAGTCGCTCATCCCACAAGATCACTTCTAATCCTGTACGACGCACTAAGGCATCGCGGAAAGATAAAGTATCTTCTCCGCGCTCACCTACTGTATTATTCATATTCTTTGGGAGACCTAAAACAATCTTCTCAACATCATATTCTTTCACAAGTTCTTCGATCCTTGCGTAAGTCTTTCTTAACTTATTCGCATCTTTCCTTGTAATCGTCTCTAATGGCTGTGCTGTAATATGAAGCTCATCACTTAACGCCACTCCGACTGTCTTCGTCCCATAATCTAACCCTAATATCCTTCTCATAATACCACGGTCTCTACTTTAATCTTGTCTCAATATAGTTCTCAAGCAATGCCTCGATCAAGTCATCACGCTCGACTTTATTGATGATGCTTCTTGCATTGTTGTGACTGGTAATGTATGTTGGATCTCCAGACATAATATATCCTACCATCTGATTGACAGGGTTATATCCTTTCTCCTGCAGTGCCTCATATACACGCTCTAAGATCATGTGTACATCCAGTTCCTCTCTAACAACGGAAAAATGTTGTGTTTGATTATTATCCATAATTATCACGTCCCTTTCATTTATTAACCATTTTAATATAAAATGTATGAAATAGCAATGGAAATCATAAAATTTCACATCTGTTTAACACTCTGCCAATACATATCCATCATCTAAGATCTGTCTTAGCTTTACTTTCACGATCTTATTTTCCAATGGTTCTTCACTGTAAAGTGCAACTTTTATATACTCCTTTGTATGCCCTGTATAATAATGATCTTTTCCATGCATTTTTTCTTCGATCAGTACTTCTTTGACCATCCCTAACTGTTTTGTCTCAAATTCTTTCTGGTGTTGTTTTGACATTTCTAATAAGACATTACTTCGTTTCGCCTTAATCTGATCATTGATCTGTGGCTTCATATCTGCTGCCTTCGTTCCCTTTCGAATGGAATATTTGAACACATGCATTTCATAGAGATCGATCTCTTCTAAAAATTTTCTTGTCTCTTCAAATTCTTCTTCTGTCTCTCCAGGAAAACCTACGATAATATCTGTTGTCAATGCCGGATATTGGAAATGTTCACGAATTGCCTTACACTTTTCTCTGATATCTTGTGTTGTATACTTACGGTTCATTCGTTTTAGGACAGAATCACATCCACTCTGCAGGGACAGATGGAAATGTGGGCAAAAACTTTCCATCTTAGAAAGGCGGTCCAATGTATCCTTTGTGATAAATCCAGGTTCCAGAGATCCCAAACGGATTCTCTTAACTTCCGGGATCTTGGCGATCTCTTCTAACAGATCGATCAGCGTAACATCTCCCAAATCTTTTCCATACGATGTAACATGAATTCCTGTGATCACAAATTCCTGACATCCATGTTTTGTCAGATTCGTGATCTCTTCTAACACTTCTTCCATCTTACGGCTTCTGACTCTTCCTCTTGCATAAGGGATAATGCAGTAAGAACAAAACTGATTGCATCCATCTTGTACTTTAATATACGCTCTGGTATGTTCTTTTAATTGTTCCACATGCAAAGATTCATATTCCTGGTCATGTGCAATATCAATAACTTCGATCGATTCTGCGGCTGATTCCTTCTCTCCCATACGCTCTTCTAAAATATGAATTAAGTCTTTCTTTTTATTATTTCCAATGATCAGATCAATATTTGTATCTTTCGATAATTCTTCTTTTCCAACTTGAGCATAACATCCAACTGCTACTACAACAACATCTGAATTCTTCTTCTTTGCACGGTGAAGCATCTGTCTTGATTTACGTTCTGCCATATTTGTCACAGAACATGTATTCACAATGTAGATATCTGCTGCTTCTTTCGGATCGACCATCGTAACGCCTGCTTCCTTAAGCATTCCATACATGGCATCCGTTTCATATTGATTTACTTTGCAGCCAAGAGTTACAATGGCCGCTCTTTTTCCTTGTAAATTCATACGATTCCTTTCTTGTTGACTTTTATGACAAATACGAGTACACTATCCTTGTTAATTGGAAGGAGTATTATCCCATGTATGATGCATTGATCAAACTAAATTCCATCAAAGACCTATACTCGTTTGTCGACATCCTTGACAAGCACTCTGGCACGTTTGAGATCGTTGCCAATGACTATGTCGTGGATGCCAGATCACTGATGAGTATGCTAAGCCTCGATCTTTCGAAGCCTTTAGAGCTTTCGTTTGATTCTGATGAGGCTTCTGTTATACTGTCTCAGCTTCAGCCATTTATTTTACGTGAATGATCTCTGTAGAATCAATGGCTTCTTTCATTAAATCATCAATCACATCTTCCAGATGTTCTTCTGATTTCTTAATTCTCTTTAAATTACCCTTTGTAACTGGATGTTTTGCAACAAAGATCGTACAGCAGTCTTCAAATGGCTGAATGGATGTCTCAAATGTTCCGATCTTCTCTGCAATATCTACGATCTCCTGTTTATCCATACCGATACATGGTCTGAATACTGGCATATTACATACTTCATTTGTGATCGCAAGGTTATGGATCGTCTGGCTTGCTACCTGTCCGATACTTTCACCAGTGATCAGTGCAAGGCTTCCACCTTCATTTGCAAAATGTTCCGCGATCTTCATCATGTATCTTCTCATAATGATCGTTAATTCTTCATGAGGGCATTTCTCATAGATCGCTAACTGAATGTCTGTAAAGTTTACAACATGTAAATTAATCGGTCCTGCATATTTTGCAACGATCTTCGCAAGATCTATAACCTTCTGTTTTGCTCTCTCGCTTGTGTATGGTGGTGCATGGAAATATGTTGCATCGATGTGTACTCCACGTTTTGCGATCATATATCCTGCAACTGGACTGTCGATTCCTCCGGATAATAAAAGCATCGCTTTTCCATTGGTTCCAACTGGCATTCCACCTGGTCCTTTGATTTCCTGAGAATAGATATAGATATATTTTCTCACTTCGATATTCACCATTACCTGTGGATGGTGCACATCTACTTTGATTCCTTCAAATGCATCTAGTAACTGTCCACCGATTTCCATATTGATCGCCATGGAATCCAGAGGGAACTGTTTATCTCCTCTTCTTGCATGAACCTTGAATGTAAAATCCTTGACTGGATACTGTTCATCAATAAATTTGATAACTGTCTCTGTCAAATGTTCCATATCTTTATTTTCTTCGATGACCATTGGACAGATTCCAACGATTCCAAAGACTCTCTGCAGTGCTTCCACAGCTTCATCATAATCGAACTCATCCTGTGCTTCGACAAACATACGTCCAGATTCTTTTCTTACTTTAAAATCCCCAACGGGTGCCATTGCATGGCGGATCTGTTTCATTAATGCGTCTTCAAACATATAACGGTTCTTACCTTTGATGGCAATCTCACCGTATTTGATTAAAAATGCGGTTACTTTCATAGTATTCTCCTTTATTTTCTTACTGTTTCTTTTCTTGTGGTCTTTATTTTCTTACAAATCTTCGAAGCATTGGTACTAATTCTTTTAATGCTTTGATCGTTTCATCAACTTCTTCTTTTGTATTCTCAATTGAGAAACTGAAACGAAGTGTTCCATCTTTAAATTCATCACTTAATGCGATCGCATTTAATGTTCCACTGACTGCCTGTTTTTTGTTCGATGAACATGCGGATCCTGAAGATACATAGATTTCTCTGTCTTCCAAGGCATGTAACAGTACTTCACTTCTTAACTTCTTAAAGCTGATACTTGCCACGTGTGGTGCTTTTCCAGAATTGTCTTTGATATCCTCAATCTCTTTGATCCTTTCCTGAAAATATTCTTTGACTTCACGGATCTTCTCAGCATTTTCATAGTTTTTACCGATCATCTTTTCACATGCGACAGCCAATCCTACGATTCCTGGTACATTTTCCGTTCCAGAACGCATTCCTTTCTGCTGTCCGCCTCCGAAAATGATCGGAGAGATTTTCGTTCCTTCCTTGATATATAAAAATCCGATTCCTTTTGGTCCATGGATCTTATGACCACTTGTGGATAATAAGTCAATTCCCATATTCTTTGGAACGATCGGAAGTTTTCCATATGCCTGAATCGCATCAACATGGAAAATCGTATTCGGATTCTTTGCTTTGATGATCTTTGCGATCTCTTCAATTGGTTCAATGGCTCCAATCTCGTTATTTACCATCATGCAGGATACAAGGATCGTATCTTCTCGGATACTTTCTTCTAACTGATCAAGATCTACGATTCCTTCTGAATCTACATCAAGATATGTCACTTCATATCCTTCTTCTTCCAGATGATACATTGGTTCATATACAGAAGCATGTTCTACCTTTGTCGTAATAATGTGCTTTCCTTTGCGGCGATTTGCCATTGCTGTTCCAATGATCGCTGTATTGTTTGATTCTGTTCCCCCAGATGTAAATAAGATTTCTTTGGGTTTTGCTCTTAATGTCTTCGCAATTAATTCTTGTGCAGCTTTTACTTTATTCTC
>UMEW01051022.1_pt1 | contig 10574 bp, 9 predicted proteins | sample 1964851 | NCBI WGS metagenome assembly UMEW01 (sample SAMEA4836030, study PRJEB28245) | human gut metagenome | biome: gut microbiome; material: fecal sample | place: Denmark | collected 2008 | reverse complement strand
AAGAGTTAACGCCATACCCATCAATACAGAAACAACAATTCCCATCAAAAATGGCTGCTGTTCTGTTCCCCATCGAATCATCTCTCCGATCTGTTTCATGAGATCTGAAATATATGGTCCAACCGTTAACCCCACGATTCCACCACATACGATCGTTGTTAATGGCGTCAAAATAATATCAAGCTTTGTTCTTCCAATGAAAATCCTTCCAATCTCTATTCCTATGTAAGCCGCTACAAATGCTCCAAGAGGCTCTCCTGGGCCACTTAATAGGATTTTGCCACTTGAACTTACACTTCCATTCAATAAGCCAGAAGCAAAAGCTCCGATCATACCCGCACTTGCGGCAGATGCACATACAAGTGTTGATTCTCCTAATTTACTTGCAACTCCAATTCCAATTCCCGCTCCCGTCAGTACTTTAGCAATCGATGCAACCATAACGATCATATTTCCTATATCTCCTCCTATGATCGTTCCGGCTTGTTCTAAAATCGTTCCAATGATCAATGTTGCAAATAATCCTATTGCCATTCCTGACAATCCATCTATAAAAATCCGTTTTAAAATTTTCATGCTCCATCTCCCTTTTAACGTAATGTTTTTTTTAGTATAACATACCTATTTTGCTTTACAAGAAACAAAAATACTTCTATACTAAGTCAAAAGAAGTAACTATTTACCAATTTATTAAGGCAGGAGTTTATTTATGTTTCGTATGTGGGGCAAGATTTTTCATGAAAATCATATGTTAAAAGACACTGTAATCTGTATAGATAGTGATCTGAATCGAACTAGAAAAGTATATCAGGCATTGGAAGAGATCTGTTATGAATTTGATCTTTCTAAACCACTCTGGCTTGATCACAATAAAAACGACTTTATCCATCATTCAAAAACCAGATTTAATTCTGACAGTTTTGTAGAAGATATTGATTTTGATTTTCTTGAAATTCAGGTAATTGAAGAAGACTAAATAATTTTATATTTTCTTTTGAAATCGTTTACAAAACCACAAGACAAATGGAGATTATTTATATGAAGGGAAACGGTCACCCCACAAACAATCAGAATATTTCTGAATATGTTGCACTTTTATATCAGAAATATTCGCATAAATTATACTGTAATGCTTTTCATTACACGTCAAATCCAAGTATTGCTGAAGATGGTGTTCAGCCGATATTTGAAAGAATTCTTTTACATCCTGACACAGCATTACATGTACCTGAACACGAGATTATCTATTATCTCTTTGCTATACAGCGTAATGTGATGTATACATTAACTATGGATGAGTATAAAAATTCTCACTATCCTTTAGATTATGATGATGGTAACGATATTTCTCGTAATCTCATTGATCCTGAGGATCTGTTTATCCGTTATATTTATCTTGATTCTCTCAAGATCATTTTCTCAACACTAACACCCGATTTTCGTGATACTATAATTTTTCATTATTTCTATGGATTTAAATATAGTGAGATTGCATGTATGTTTCATATTTCTGAAAGAGCAGTTAAGAAAAGAATTGCTGTAGCCAAGAAACGCGTAAGAACCATGTTTCAGAAAGAGGATTTCCTATGAACAATACAAATAAGAATATTTTTTTATTTTCTGGTTCCCTTTTTTCTTCAAAAATCGGTTTACTATATATAAGAGAGTGAACATTGTATTTTAAACGCATAATAATAACAGTAGGATTACCGATTACAAGATAACAACAGGCAGTCAAAAAAACAGGACACCCTGTATTCGTCCGTATATAGAATATAATTTTCATTGATGACAGATCTCATCTCTGAATCATATCTCAGATATAATGGATTCTCTCTTATAAATTCCACAAATGTATGGATTCTCATCATCTCCATACAAAATACAACAGGTCAGAGATTAATACTCTGACCTGTTATTCATTTTCTATTTTGTTGTACTTCCAAAGCCGCCATTTCTGACTTCTGTTGCATCATCATCGATCGTAACTCCGTACTGCATAAAGATTCCCTGTACCATGCCAGTTCCCTGTGCCACTGAAACTGTCTTACCTTCATTGGTGTCATTTGTTAATTTTACAAAAATGTGACCTTCATTGTCGGAATAAAAATAATCGCTGTCAATAATACCGACTGTATTATTCATCTGAAGACGGAATTTAAATCCTAATCCACTTCTTGGAAAAATATTTAATACCCAATCAGATTCAATAAAAACTCGGATTCCTGTTGGAATCTTGATTGTTTCTCCTGGTTTTAATTCAAAATCAACCGGACTAAAAAAGTCGTATCCTGCTGATCCTCTAGTCGCTCTCTTTGGCAATTTGATCTGGTCATAGATTTCTTTGATTTCTTCTTCTGAAGCTCCTGGAAAACTATCATCCCAGCTTTCTTTGAACTGTTCAAAACTTACTTTATGAAATTGTGCTATCTTATTCATCTGTATCTCCTAATTATAAATGATATTCTGCGTATCTGTTAATATTTATAACGTTCCTTATTTTATCAAACTAACGAATTTCTTTCAATAGTCCGGCAGTTTTTTCAATCCTTCAAATCGGTATCCATCTTTTTTTAGGTTTATGATCACTGTCTCCAACGCTTCTGCGTTTGATCGCGATATATTATGTATGAGTGGAATCGCACCTTTATGCGTATATTTTTGAAAATGTTCTATCACATAGTCTTTTCCAGGCTGTTGATCCACCTTAAAATCCACGTAAGCCATACTCCAGAAAATTGTCCGATATCCCATCTTTTTGGTTAATGCTAGTGTTCTCTCATTATACTCTCCCATTGGAGGCCGGATAAAAGGATCCATATCATATCCTGTTGCTTCTTTACAATACTGTGCACAATCTATGATCTCCTGTTTATTATCGCGATCTGACAATGTTGGCATGCTTTTATGATGTACCGTGTGATTTCCTACGATATGCCCCTCTTTTTTCATACGCTTTACGAGCTTTGCTTCCTCTCTGATAAATGGTTTTGTTACAAAAAAAGCTGCTACAACTTTTTGTCTTTTCAAAACATCCAGAATTTTTGGAGTAAATCCATTTTCATATCCGCAATCAAACGTCAGATAAATCTTTTTTTCTGTGCATTTTGGATCTACATAATATGCATCATATTTTGACAGATCTATTTTCTGTGAAACCTCTGGCTGCTGATGTTCTTCATTTCTTTTAAACCACCAACTTTCAATCCCTTGCGAAACATTTCCCACCGTCTTGTATATCTGTATTGTTGAATCTCGATGTGTATCTTGCTTTTTCTTTTTCTGCTCTTCGGTTTGCCCCATACATCCACTAAATAATATTCCTGTTATACAAACTAAGATCATCTGAAAAATTCTTCGATATTTCATAAAAGCACTCACACAACCTCTTTTTCTTATATGTATTATCCAATTTCTCACTTTATAAGTCTTTTATAAAATCTTTTAATATCTGCAGATCTTCATCTGTCAGCTGACATTCTCTGGAACTTGCAATCTCTCCCCAATGCTCTTCGATATTCGCTACCTGTTTCTTTTCTTTTTTTATCTCTTCTTTTTTCTTATTTTCTAAATTTTCTTTATAATTTTGTTTTTTTGTATAATTCAACATTCGATTTGGTAATATATTTTCCAAATAGTTGATCAGATTAATTTTTATTTTCCTCTTCATCTGATCCATTTTTGTTAAATAATCCATCATAAAGATGGAAATTCCACATACAACTCCAATGATCAAATTTCTTCCCCAGAAATTAATATCTGCATTCATTGCTATTCCACGAATAGCGCCCAGACATCCAAGACCTACACAGATAATTGCACAAAACCCTGGAATCTGTTCCAGGAAAAACGAATTTATCCCCAATATCTTGTCCGCTTCAAAATATTTATCCACAATACAGCTGATATTATTCACTTTTGTTTGCAGATTATAATAGTTTTCTATTTTCTTTTTTAATGTGCCGATCCAATACCGTTTTGGTCTCTCCATTTCTTCTGAAGATACTAACAATCTATGATAATTTGCCCAAACTATGACCTTAGTAAGAACTGCAATCACCATTGCTGTTATAAATCCTTTCATAAAAAAAGTTTCCCTTAACATTTCCATAGATACCACTCCTTTTCATCATATATATGTTACTTATGATTATAAAAGGATATCTATCGAAACTTAAGAGAAACCGTCCTACAAAGTTAGACTACATTCTGTCTAATATTCCAAGAACCAGACGAACAATGTGTTTTATTGCCGCTTTTTCAAATTCTTCGTAACTTCCTGCTGCTTCCTGATCTGCTTTATCAGAGATCGCACGAAGAATGATAAATGGAATCTGATTTAAATGTGCTGCCTGTGCCATTGCTGCACCTTCCATCTCTGCACAGTATCCATCAAATTCATTGATCAGATAATGTTTCTTCTTATTATCTGAAATAAACTGATCACCACTGACTACTCTTCCAACATAGCTGTGGATATCTGGATTCACTTCGTCACATGTCTTCTTGGCAAGTTCGATCAGATCTTTATCTGCCTCAAAATAAGAAGTATCCATTCTAGGGATTTCCCCAACTTTATATCCAAAAACAGTTGCATCTACATCATGCTGAACTGCATCTTGGGAGATTACAATGTCCCCAATCTCAATGTCTTTATATAGTCCACCTGCAACACCTGTATTGATCACAGCTTTTACATCAAAACGATCTGCAAGAATTTGTGTGCATAATGCCATATTTACCTTACCAATTCCACTCTGCACGATCACAACTTCTTTATCTTTTAACTTTCCACAATAAAAATCCATACCTGCACAGGTTACTTTTTCTTTTTCTTCCATAGCTTCGATCAGCTGACTGACTTCTTCTTCCATGGCTCCAATGATACCAATCATATGTTATCTCCTTTTCTTTTATGTTGATTTCAGTTTACGAGAAATCGTAATTTATGTCAAATAAGAATCTCTTGAAATACACACTCTCTTGCACTATAATTTGTTGTGTATCTAGGCATTTTACCAGATACTTAATTTTTGAAATATATTTACAGGAGGATAATAGAATTATGGTATATAAAACAAAAGGAACTTGTTCCAGTGAAATTGAATTTGAGGTAGAAAACGGAATCTTAACAGATATCCATTTTGTTGGTGGATGTCAGGGAAATACAACTGGTGTCGCTGCATTAGCAAAGGGACTGCCTATTGATGAAGTTATCGACAAATTATCTGGAATTCAGTGTGGTTTCCGTGGAACTTCTTGTCCAGACCAGCTTTCTAAAGCACTGATCGCGTACAAAGAAAATAATTAATCGGGGTGAAAAGATCATGAAACGAATCGTATTAACCGGTGGAGGAACTGCCGGACATGTTACACCAAATATGGCACTTGTACCGAAACTGATCGATGAAGGATATAATATTTATTATATTGGTTCTTACGAAGGTATGGAAAAGAAACTGATCGAAGATATCGGTGTTACTTACTATGGAATTTCTTCTGGAAAGCTTCGCCGCTATTTTGATATCAAAAACTTCTCTGATCCATTCAGAGTTATCAAAGGATTTTTTGAAGCAAAGAAGATCTTAAAGAAACTTCGTCCAGATGTTGTATTTTCCAAAGGTGGCTTTGTCACTGTGCCTGTTGTGATTGCTGCCAAACAGCTCCATATTCCCGTGATCATTCATGAATCTGATATGACTCCAGGATTAGCAAACAAGTTAAGTATTCCTAGTGCAAGTAAAGTATGCTGCAACTTCCCTGAGACAGTAAAACTTCTCCCTGAAGGAAAAGCTGTACTAACAGGTTCTCCGATCCGTGAAGAATTATTTACAGGAAAATGTGAAGAAGGACTTCGTCTGTGTGGATTTACAGAAGAAAAACCTGTACTTCTTGTTATTGGTGGAAGTCTTGGATCTGTTGCGATCAACAATGCGATCCGCAGTAACATTGATGCGTTACTTGAAAAATACCAGATCATTCATCTGTGTGGACGTAATAACTTAGATGAAAGCCTTGAGGGCAGAGAAGGTTACAAACAGTTTGAATATGTCAAAGATGAATTAAAACATTATTTTGCATGTGCAAATGTTGTTGTGTCCCGTGCTGGAGCAAATGCGATCTGTGAGCTTCTTGCACTTAGAAAGCCAAATATCCTGATTCCTCTTGGATTAGAAGCCAGCCGTGGAGACCAGATCCTAAATGCTGAATCTTTTGAGAATCAGGGATACAGCTATGTGCTTCAGGAGAAAGATGTTACAAGCGAAACTTTATTGAATGCTGTTAACAGCGTTTATGAAGATCGTGATAAATATATTGAAGCTATGCATCATAGTAAGCTTGCAAATCCGATCGAGACGATCGTGAATCTGGCAAATCAGTTAGCTTCTCGAAAAAAGAAACGATGATTTTATTAATTGCTCATAAAAAACGAGAGAAATTAAAAATTTCTCTCGTTTTTTATTTTTACATGTATTATATCCAAAAAAATTAAAAAATTAGCATATTTTTTAATTTTTTATGTTATACTTCTATTATTATTAAAATTCACTTTATATTTTTTAAGGAGGACAACTATGGATTATCACATTTTAAAAAAATATCGATATACAAACCGAAATCAATTTGAATCTATCTATTCTTCCCGATATAAAAATGAACTGGTATTACATTATGATTTTGAAATTCATGGTTTTCCATGCTTTTCACTCCCAACTACCGAAATTTTAAATTTAACATCAAGAATCTATAAACTTACCCAGACTTTAATCTATTTAAAATCAAAACTCCCTCAGATTGCTCTGGAGCAATATACTCAAACTTGTCTTGTAGATGAAGTAAAACTTACAAATGAAATTGAAGGCGTAAATAGTACTCGACGTGAGATCCAAGATATATTAAATACACAATCGATCACAAAAAAAAATATGCGTCTTTATGGATTAGTTCAAAAATATAATTTACTAAAAAATTCTGAAAAAATTTCAATTCATAATTGTTCTGACATTCGAAATATTTACAATGAATTAGTGAGTGAAGAAATTAAAAATAATGATCCTTTGAATCTTCCAGATGGAATTTTTTTTCGAAAAAAATCTGTTTCCGTTTACAATTCACATATGAAAGAAATTCACCGTGGAATATCTGGAGAAACCGAAATTATTGCCTGTATGGAAAAAGCTTTATTTATATTGCATAATAAATCCATTCCTCCTTTGATTCGAATCTCCGTCTTTCATTATCTATTTGGATATATCCATCCATTTTATGATGGAAACGGAAGAACAAATCGTTTTATCAGCAGTTATCTTTTATCCAAGGAATTAGAGCCTCTGATCAGCTATCATTTAGCAAAAACAATAAAACAAAATATTTCCAAATATTATAAAAGTTTTGATTATACAAATGATACTGATAATCGTGGTGACCTGACTGGTTTTATTACAAATTTTCTAGAAATTATTCTTGCATCCATTGAAGCATTAATCGATTCTCTGGAAGACAAAATAGAACGTTTGCATTATTTCGAGCGAATATTATTGTCTAATTTTAAAGATAAAACGGATTATGGAATTCTTCATTTACTATTACAGAATTCTTTATTTGGTCTGGAACCATTGTCTGCCAGAGAAATGGCTGAAATGCTTGATAAATCTTATGTTACGATTAATAATCGTTTGAAGAAAGATTCCATCAAAACACTATTACGATCTGATATACCTCATAAATATGATTTGGATTTAGATAATTTAAAAACTTTATGATTAGATAACAACAAAACACGAGACTGCTACCTTCTATGGCAATCTCGTGTTTTTATTTTTCAGAAAAACTATACGCTACTATTTATTTTTTCATTATTTCACTTTGCAAGATCTTACTGCACTGTATGCACCGTAAACTTTAGATTTTCCTACTGTCTTGTATGCACGTACTTTTACAAAATATTTTTTCTTTGCTTTTAACTTCTTGATGACTTTCTTATATGTCTTGTAAGATTTTACTGTGTATGTCTTTGCACCTTTGAAGTTTTTCTTAGTTGCGATCTTAATCTGGTATCCAGATACGTTTTTGTCTTTCTTCCATGTAACTGTTAATTTTTTCTTTCCTGCTTTTACTTTTGCTGTCTGTTTCTTAACTGTTACTTTTTTGACTGGTTTTACAGCTGGCTTTGTTGCTGTTGTTGTAGCTGCAGGCTTTGTTGCTGTTGTATCTGACTTGTTTGTATATGTAAATTCTAATGTCTTATTATATCCAGTCGCTGTTACAACAATGTTATATGTACCTTCTGCTTTTAATGCATCTGCTGTTGTCACCAATGTTCCATCTGCATTGATCAATTTTACAGCTCCTTTTCCTGATGCTGCATACTCTTTTCCGTTCACAGAAACTTTCTGAATATTTTTTACAAAGTTTGCAAAATCATCTGCCTGCACATCTTTTGCTGCCACTAATGCAGGTGCTTTAACATCATTGTTATATGCTGCTACAACATTATCTGTAGTTAAAGTAAAACTTGTGCTAAATGGTACATATTTTGAGCTTTTATCTGTTACATTTAATGTATACTGTCCTGGTTTGACACCTGTTGCATTATATTTTAATGTTCCATTTTCAACACTGACGTTTGTTAACCCTTCTACTGCATATTCTGCATCATACGCTTCTGGTAATGTTGGCACAGTTACTTTTGCACTTCCGGAAGTTACATCTGCATTTTCAACTTTAAATGCACTTGTATCAAACTTATATGGTACATATGTATCATCAATATCATATTTCACTACACCATTTTCTGTATAATATGTTACTGCATCAATTGTTTTTCCCATCATAGATGCATAATGTTCTCCAGAAATTGGGCAACCATGAGACTGTGTTGTAAATCCTGTTCCCCATGCAAATTCTGTCCCTTTCCAGATATTTTCTACATGTCTTAATCCATATTGTGTTCCATCAATTGTTGTGATCACTGCTGCAAGAACTTTCGTATTCCCACTGATCTGATCACTATCCGCAACCTTATCAAAGTTTAAATTTAATTGATAATCTCCATACTTAGATGATGTCTTAAACTTCTCAATTGCTGCACCTTTTACTGTTTTTTCAGTTGCTGTAGTCTTGCCAAAAGAATAAGATCCATTTTCATTTACAGTTAATTCTTTATAGTACGCTGGTGCTGTTGTACCTAATTCATAATATGAATAATCTGCACTTTCAAATAAAGCATCTTTGCCTTTATATTCTGTTGTTGTTTCTTTTCCTTTCATATTTACTGTAATTGAAACTTTAGAAGCGTCTGTAATTTTTGTTAATTTAGATAGATCTGTTCCTGCTTTGATCTTTACAGGATAAGTGATTCCTGAAATATGATCTCCAGTATTGTCTGCATGATAAGATCCATTGGCTAATGTACTTTTTGTTTTTGTCTTTGTTGCTGAAGTTGTCGCATCTACTTTTACAGTATTATTTAATTCTGCCTTATAAAAATCAGCATATGGGATATTCATCAACACATAGACATCTTGTCCCTTATTTGTTTCATCTGCTTTAACAACCGCCACGCCATTGTTAAATACTGCTGGCACACTTACAGGTCCTGCCAACATTGCAGCAGCCATAGCTACTGTTAAACCTTTTTTCCACATTCCTTTTCTCATGTGAACCTCCTTTAAATTGTAATAATTAATAGCTTTATACAAAGATATAAGTACTGAAATATCTTTGTATATTTATCTTGATTTTTGCATGTTCTGACCATAATTGAGAATTTTTCGCATTTAGTTAGTTTTAGCTAACTATTGTTTTTTAAGAAAGGTGCCTTTATAAGTGATCAGACACCTTCTTATTTCGTCAATTATCTTACAAACTTTGTGCAAAAATACAGACTCCAATAAATAATACAAGCTTCAGGAGAATAATAAGGATTTCATTACCTTTTAATTTCTTACCTGAACTCAGATGAATGTTTTGTTTCGGGCACACATCCATACATTGCATACAGTGGATACATTCCCCACCATTCTTCTGGTCCCTTTTGATCTGATGATCTACAGGGCACTTGATCTCGCATGCACGGCACTTTGGAATGCAGTTGCTTCGGTCTCTGTCGAGTACGGAAAACGGCAATGTCGGTAACCATGCAAAGATAGCTCCCATCGGACATAGATATTGGCAGAAAAATCTTTCTTTAAGGCACATACCCACCAGTATAAGTACAAAGATGATCCATCCGGCTAAATAGCCAAGATCAGGAATCTTACCTGTGTACAACATGGAAAATACTTCCCAAGCACTGGTTCCATGGAATTTTTTTGTAAATCCTAATGCATAGATCAGCATTAAGATAATTAATAGTATATATTTAATTTTCTGAAGTTTCCGTCCAGTTTCTTCTGAAACCCAAGGAAGCTTTTTTTTCACTTTTTTCTGAACCCATTGGGATAAGGCATACATTCCATCTCCCAAGGTTCCAAATGCGCAGGCATATCCACAGAAGAATCGGCCAAACAAAATGGTAAATCCACACAATGCGATCATCATTACAAGAAATGCATTCTGCTCGATCGGCTTGC
>UMEW01060206.1_pt1 | contig 10615 bp, 6 predicted proteins | sample 1964851 | NCBI WGS metagenome assembly UMEW01 (sample SAMEA4836030, study PRJEB28245) | human gut metagenome | biome: gut microbiome; material: fecal sample | place: Denmark | collected 2008 | reverse complement strand
ACTGCTTTCAACCCCAGCGCATGGCAGCCTGTCTTGCGTCAAAACAAACTGCGTATCTTTCTACGGCCTGCGTTTTCTATGCGTCAACCACGGAAACGAATGAAAAGTTGGCGGTTCGCATTCGCCATGACATGCTGACGCATATGGTAATATAAGCGCCCGGTTTCTTCATTGAACCGGGCGCTTAAAATTAAAAGCAGGCATAACCTGAGTAATTCGGATCGCTTACTCCAGCATGATCTTTCCGTGTTCTTTTTCGTAATCGGCAATGAATTTCAGCATGAGCTGAATAATCTGCGCATTGGCGGAGCGTCCTTCAAATCCGCATACATAACGGAACTTCGCCAAAATATCGCCGTCAACTCGCAATCCAAAATGTTTTTCGTTTGGTTTATCCATCTTGTCATCTCCAATTAAGGTTATTATGGACTCATAATAACTTTTCTACTTGTCCAAATTTTAAAATAGAGTTATAATAGTCTTGAAATTTGGGAGAGGAGAAAAACAGAGGCATATTCACAGACGTCATGGTTAACAACTGACTTACAATCTATCGTGTCTGAAATAGATTGGAGGTCTGAAAATGGAATATGGTTATGCACGCATATCGACAAAAGAACAGAATGAGGAACGGCAGTTAATTGCACTCGCCGCCTTCGGAATCAAAGGCAGTGCAATTTTTGTTGACAAGCAGTCCGGCGAGGATTTTGAACGGACGCAGTATCGGAAACTGATACGCAAACTGAAAGACGGCGATACGCTTGTTATTAAGAGTATCGACCGTCTTGGAAGAAATTACGAAGAAATTCTGGAGCATTGGCGTGTAATTACAAAAGAAAAACGCGCCGCAATTGTGGTGCTGGATATGCCTCTGCTGGATACGCGGCGAAACCGCGACCTGACCGGCACACTGATCGCGGACATCGTCTTGCAGCTTCTAAGTTACGTCGCGCAGACGGAACGCGAGTTTATCCGGCGGCGTCAGGCAGAGGGCATTGCGGCAACGAAAGCGCGGGGCGTTCGGTTCGGACGCAAGCCCATGCAGAAACCTGAAAGCTTTATAACGCTTCGGCAAAAATGGGAACTCGGTGAAATATCAGCAAGGCAGGCCGCTGCACAATTAAAAATCACCCACAGAACCTTTCTCCTGTGGGCGAGGAAAAAAACGGATATGTAAGTACAACTTTTTATTCACAAAAACACTGGAAATGCACTTGAAAATTAAGGATATAAATGTTAGCATATAAATATCCAAACGCGGATAATTGCTTTAGAATGTAGCTGGTTAACAAGTTGTAATTCACTACCCAAACACAAATCCGCATTCCGCAATATTAAGATGAACAGCGAGGTGCAGAAAATGTTTCCTTGAACGCAAAATTGTTGTGTAGGAAGGGCAATTTCATGACACAAGTACAAATTTAGATGTCCGTACAACGAAAAATTATAAATTTGAACATCATGGACAATGTAACCCATCTATGAAAAAACAGGAGGAAACGGAAAATGCACAATTATATCAAAAAAGCGCGCATAATCGCACTTGCGTTTCTTTTGCTTGCCAGCGGCTTCTGCAAGGTCAGCGCGGCAGGCGGTGAAATTCAGGCTCGTCCGGGAGACGCCATTCGTTTTACTGTGTCTTTGAACGACAGTGCAACGCTTGCTGGATTCAGAATTTATGTAGATTATGATACATCGGTTTTCTCTCTGAAAAAAACCGATGATGAATTTGCAGTTGAGCAAGGCGATTTCAGTGCAAAAGGAACCATGATACCGAATGTAACGAGTACTGGCTGTCAGGTTCTCTGGTTTCACACATCCAATGTCACTGCAAGCGGATCGTTATTTACAATCACATTGGAAATAGCAGAAAATGCTGCGCCCGGCAACTATGCCATAACCACCAGAGTTTCCGATGCGGACACGGTAGACAGCAAAGGGAACAAAGTCGCAATTTCCTGCAACAGTGGGGAAATTGCCGTTTCCGGCAGCTCAGAGCCGACCGCGCAGGCCAGCATAGCAGCCACATCGACCGAGCAAATTATCGGGACAACATTTACGATGCCAGTGTTCATCCGGGACAATCCGGGGATCGCGGGCTTTACGCTGTCGGTTTCTGTTCCGGATGGGCTGACACTGACCGCAATCCGAAAAGGAAGTCTTCTGTGCAGCGGTTTTTTCATGGAAAATTTAAGTGAAAAATCGGTAACATGGTACGATTCTTCCAATATTTCCGGCGACGGTGAACTTCTACTATTAGATTTCAAGGTTGAGGAAGCTTGTACGGCAGGCGAACATACGGTCTCGCTTTCTCTCTCGGATGGGCTTGCGAAAAATCTGACAGACGAAAATCAGAATGCTGTTTCCGTGAAATTTGAAGATGCCCAGATCCGTGTCCTGCGTTATGTGCGCGGCGATGCCGATGGCGATGGTGATGTTACGGTCGCGGATGCAATCATGATTGCCCGGCATCTGATACACCTGGAGACTCTGACCGGAACATCGCTTAAGGCCGCAGACGTGGATAGAGATGGATACATCACCTCGGCTGATTGCGTCAGACTGGCACGATATTTATCTGAATTGGTAGAGACCTTGTAATAACGAAAAGAGGTTGGCAATGAAAAAGGGAATTATTTGTTTGCTGCTTCTTGCAGCGCTCAGTCTGGGGATCTGTCCGCCTGCAGCAGCCGCTGACAAAACTGCAATGATCTCAGTCGGCTCAGCCGCAGGAACGAGCGGAGATATCGTCCGTGTTCCTGTAGCGATTCAAGACAATCCCGGAATCGCAGGCTTTTCCTTTATCATTTCTTTCGATGAATCGGCTGCATCGCTGGAGAAAATTGAAGCAGGCGATATATTAGAGAGCGGCAGCTTCACACCAAACACAACAAAACGGACGGTTACATGGTTTCATGCGAAAAACATCACATGCGACGGCGTGATTCTATATTTATCGTTCAAATTAAAAAGCCGCGATCATTACGGGTCATTTTCCGTAACCGTTTCTCTGAAGGATGGAAAAGCGAAAAGCCTCTCGAACGAGAAGTCACAGGCTGTCCCTGCGGAAATGAAAAATGGAACTTTGCGTTGCAGAAGCGGGAAAGAAATCATTGTCTCCGGTGTGAGGCAAAACGAAAAGTGGATATTAAAAATTGACGACGCACCCAAGACGCCTGTTCGCGTGATCGTAGCGGGCTATCAGTCTCAAAGGATGATTTGTATTACGATGGAAGTCCGGACATTGACGCTTGGCGAGGAAGAACTATTATTTGAATCCGGGCTGAAGCCAGATGCAGTAAAGGTGTTCTTCCTGTCCGAGACTGATACCCGGCCATTGTGTAAGTCGGTAAATATTGGAGGTGCAAATAATTGATAGCGAAACGGACAATGCGCAAATTACTGAGCAGTTTTTTGATTCTGGCAGTTCTGGCCGGAACAGTGCTGGCTGCGGATACCATGAGCATCAGCGGCGAACGCACACAGGCAGCTCCGGGTGATATCATTACATATACGGTATCCATTACAAACAATACCGGTGTAGCTGGATTTTTGGTATATGTACAATGCGATACCGATGTGTTTTCACTTGTAAAGGACGACGATGGGGAGTATACAGTCAGCAGCAGTGATTTTTCCCGAAGCGGAACTGTGATGGCCAACCGATACGGCGAGGACGGCTGGCAGATCCTCTGGTTCAACGCACAGAACGTCAAAACAAATGGGACGTTATTTACACTGCAAATGAAAGTCCGAGAGGGTGCGGCATCCGGCAGCTACCCAATTCACATTTCGTATTCCCCAAAAGATACCGTTACAGAGGATGGAGTGCAGACGCCGCTCGCGTGCGTGGACGGCAGCGTTGAGGTGCAAGGGATGCCGGCCGGAAAGGCGGACTCAGAAACACCGGTGCAGAACGGCGCAGATGGCAGGACGGGCGCTTTTCCTGATGTGCCGAAAACGCATTGGGCCTATTTGTATATTCAAGGACTGGCAGAAAAGAAGATCGTAAGCGGAGATCGGAGCGGCCGGTTTCATCCGGAATCGAGCGTGACGAGAGCGCAGTTTGTGAAAATGCTTGCGGGTGTGATGGGGGCGGATCTTTCGAACTACGCCGGAACGAAGTTTTCGGATGTTTCGGACGGAAGCTGGGCAGCGCCCTATATTGCGTGGGCGGCTGAAAATGGGATCGTAAACGGAACCGGGGAAACGACCTTTTCTCCGGACGCGCCGATCACGCGGGAGCAGATCGCCGCGACCGTGCAGCGCTGTGCAGAGGGATTCGGGATCGCACTGCGCGCAGACGCCGACGAAAAGGCATTCACCGATCAGAGCCAGATCAGCGGCTATGCCCAAGCCGCTGTCTCGCAGATGGCGCAGGCTGGGATTCTCGGCGGCTATGCAGACGGCACATTCCGCCCGAAAAACAGCGCAAACAGAGCGGAAGCGGCAAAAATACTGGCTGGAATATTTGAAATCGTGCTGGAGGGAAAGAAATGAAAATTTTCAGAAGGGCTGTTTCTGCCTTATTGCTACTATGTTTAGCATTCCTAGTTCATATTAATTATGCCATTGTAGTAAAAGCAGCTGATTATTCATATTTATCGTCGAATTGTACTGATTCGGATATCTTCACGCAGATTAACAAAATCGCTTCGAGCATCGGAGACGGTCGGCACTACTGGAATGCGAGAAAGAAAACATCAGAAATGGCTGAAGCAGCAAAAACAGGAGATTATACATTTGGAACAACATTTTCTCCGTGTGCATGCAAAGATGGAAAGCACTCATGGCCAAGCAATGGAGAAAACCTTCCGGTCAACCAATATGAGTGGGATGCGGGCTATCGGTGTACTTCAAACTGGGTTGATGGCGGCATTCAGTGCTGTGGCTTTGCGCATTGGATGGGGTATGCCCTATTTGGGTCTTCGATAGAGAACCAAGATGAGTGGGCTAGGCATACACGAGTGTCTTATGATGATATCGAAGTCGGTGACATTATTCGATATAAGAACGCAAATAATTATGGTGGTGAACATTGGGTAACTGTTTGGTACAAGCAGAATAAAACATTATATGTTGCTGAAGCAAATGCCGGAGAACCCTGCCGAATTCATTTCGGTAGAACTGATGAAACATCAGACATCATAAATGGGATGAAAACGTTGTATCACCATGAAAGATCTGACTGCTCTCATTCAACCGTTCTCATTGGCATCTGCCAGGACTGTGGTGCTGTGATTGAAGACAAGGTTGGCTACACAGTTACACAAAATTGCGACCAGCAGATGATCCCTGTAAATGACCAGACCACGATCCGCACGACCCCATATAACAGCACCGCCGCCAACGCGAAAAGCAATGGGATCAGTCTGTCAAAAGGCGAAATTTCTTATTTCCATATCATCGCCAAGGGCAGAAACTCGCTCGGCCATGAATGGTACAAGCTGGATTACTATGAAAAAACGACCGGTGAGCAGGTCTCTGGCATCCGCTATGTCTACGTCGATCGTGTCAAGGCAAAGCCCGCGCCCGCGCCGCAGCCGACCGCAGCCGGCACGGTACGGCAATGGGGCGTAAATCTGCGAACCGGCGGCTCCCCCTATGATTCCAGGATCCTGACAATTCCGGCATACGCGCCGGTAACGGTTCTTCCGGCAAAGACCGCCGGCAGCGGCTGGCTGAACGTAAGATACAACGGATCTACCGGCTATGCAAGCGGAGAGTATATCAATCTGACGGACGCAGATAACTCCTCCGGTCTGAAAGTAGCGCAAGGCAGCATCACATTCAAACGCGGAACCGTCCCGCAGCTTACCGGAAAAATCACTTCAGGAAAGACCATTACCTATGTAAGAGCCGTTATGGATGAGCTGGAGTGCTTCGGTTTTGTCAATCCCGGAACATCAGCTGTTCCACTCAATCAGCTGCAGTTCATCGGAAATGGGCTGTCTGGGGCAACAAGCGGACGGCATACGCTGGTTCTTACGGCAATGGATGCAGCTGGATCGGTCGTCAATCAGACGATCTCAGTGGATGTTACGGAGGGCGAAGTGGTGCAGGCACCAACGATTTGCATCTCCGATGCCGTTGAAGGGAAGCAGATCACGATTCTGAACAACACAGCCGGAGCTACTGTGTACTATTTTCTGAATGACTCCCCGGCTGGAGAAAAAGTGTATTCCGCTCCGCTTACCGTTACGGAAAGCGCAACGATCTACGCCTATGCAGAAAAAAACGGAAAGCGCAGCCCAACGCAAAGTCAGACGATTTCCGTGAACAGACTGAGCGCACCGTCCGCCACATACGTACAAAGCGGCGGAGCTGCGCAAATCACGATTCAAAATCGGAACGATATCGAAACAAATATTTATTACAGCATCAATAACGGTACAGTCACGCCGTATTATGGTCCATTCACAGTTTCTCAAAACTGTACTGTTGCGATGTATTGCGAGCGTCTGGGTTATCTGAAAAGCGATACTGCATCCAAAGAAATTACGTTGCAGAGGCCTGATACGCCCAAAGCGCAGGTCAATGCCGACAAGATTGCTGAGGGAGACTGCGTTGTGGTCACATGGGATGCCGGAAAATACGCAGAGAGATACGCAATATCCCTCTTGGCAGAAGATGGCGCAGTCATCTCCAGCGTTGAAACGAGCCGTGCGGAAGAAAGAAGTGCTGTATTCACACTCCCGAAAGCTGGACATTATCGGATATCGGTTGCTGCATCAAATGTAGTCGGCAGCAGTGACTCAGATGTGGTCAACGTAGAGGCGATGCCGGATTTGACAGTAACATTTCGGGACTATGATGGAACAGTTTTGAGCGTACAAACTGTAAAGTATAAGCACAATGTGAGCCAGCGCCCACAAAATCCCACGCGTCGCGGATACACGTTTACCGAATGGGATAATCTTGATTTTAACAACATAACAGAAGACAAAATTTACACAGCACAGTATAACGCGAACGAGTACACTGTGAAATTTCTGAATTACGACGGAACAACGCTCAGTACGCAAAAGGTAAAATATCAGGAATCTGCCATTGAGCCGCAGCATCCTATATGCGCTAACAGATATGTTTTTTCCGGATGGGCACTTTCCTATGTCAAAGAAACTGACAGTGCTTGTGACTTTACTGCGGTGGATTCCGATATGACATTTCAGGCAGTTCAATGCTGGGATGACGTAACGCTTCCGGTCGATATCCAGATTACCGCTGCGGAGAGAAACAGCGAAACCGGCAACTATTCGATCAAGGTGTCGCTTCAGAACTATGATCAGGCAACAACAACGGCAATGCTTCGTGTTGCACTAAAAGACAGCCGCGGTCAAATGGTTAAAACGGCCTATTTGGAATTTGCGCTGAAACCATCAGAGTGCGCCGAGCGGGAAATTCAACTAAAATGTAGCGAGATTGTTTCTCAGGCAGAAGCATTTGTTCTTGGCATTGAGGGCAACGATAAAACGAGCAGCGCACTCTCAAAGGTTGTCAGTGCAACGGTAGTTGAAATGGCTGAAACATACGGAGAGTGGTCCGACTGGAGCACTACGCAGTATGAAGCAACAAATACGCGTCAGGTCGAAAGCAAAACGCAGTATCGCTATCAAGATCTGGAGTATACGAACAACGCAAATGCCACGCTAGACGGTTGGGAACGCTATGATTCAAAAATCACGAGTTGGTCGGATTGGTCGGGGTGGCAGGATTCCAGTGTCAGCAGTAGTGACTCCAGACAGGTTGAAACACGCTCCGTTGTAGCCTCCTCTAATTATAAGCCGATTTATGTATATTATCGGTGGACAGGCGGCGCAGATGACAGCGGCGCATCATATAGCTATGATACAGGATATACGCAGTATTATCGCTTTGATCACCCCCTGACCTATTTGGAATCCAGTAACTGGTATGGCCATACGACATATAGATACTGGTATCAGACTGCGGATGGGAATACCGTCAGCGGGCGCTACAAAGTTGTTATTTATAGCGGTATCGAGCAGCAGTGGGTTTCAGACAACTATAAGACACAGTGGCGATACCGTGACGCGATCTATACCCATTACTTTAGAAGATGGAGTCAGAAATGGAGCGAGTGGACGGATAGCGCGATTGCAGAGACTAGCGAGCGTAAGGTTGACAAGCGAACTGTTTACCGTTTCCGCGAAAAAACATACGAAACGGTGACAGACGTTGGCGTAACAGCGGCAGATCCGCAAACGTTAAGCGGCGTACTCCAGACGGATTCTGATCTGTCCGGGAAGCTTGCAACAATTATGGTTTACAGCGCGAAGAACACAGATCCGAACGAGAACCAGATTCAGTATATCGGGCAAACGTTGATTGGAAGCGGAAACACATATCAATTTGAGGTGATCCCGAAGGCGAATCCAACAGTAGACAGCGGTGATTATATTGTATCGCTTGGCATTCAGGGTGCATCTGGACTTGTAAATGTTGGCTTGATCGCTGCCCCAAAGCAGGAATACACGGTAACCTTTTTTGGTAAGAATGGGGAAGAAGTGAATCAGCAAACACTTCTTGAGGGTGAGAACGCTTTGCTTCCGGAAGCCCCGGAGATAGACGGTATGCAGTTTGTCATGTGGGACAATCCGGCAAGAAATGTCCATAACAACCTGACGGTCAATGCTGTATATGTGACGGAAACCTATGCGGTTGCTTTTGTGGATTGGCTGAATCAGGATATCAGTCTGAGCAGCGTCTCCTTTGGAGAAAGTCCAAGGAATCCCGGAACTCCTTTTGCTGATGGATATCTCTTTGACCGCTGGGTAATTCTGAAGGATGGGATAGAAACAGACGCACTGGAAGCCCCAATTACCGACAATACAGTCGTTATGGCAAAATGGATTCCAACGACATACACTGTCCGATTCTTTGATGGAGAAAACGAAGAACCATATCAGACGCAGCAGGTTGCCTACGGAGAATCTGCCTCCCTTCCCGATGCCCCGACATACACCAACGACCAAATCGTTTTCATGGGCTGGGGAACTGATTCGCATTGGTGGGATGTCAAAGAGGACTTGGATGTCTACGCGATCACCACATTCAAAAATACCAGCATGACACCAAAATCTGCTGACGGAGAATACGTTGCAAATCTTGGAGAAGGCGTTGCTCTGACTGCTGCGGACGATGCTGTGATTTATTATACGACGGATGGCAGCGACCCTGTCGCCGGCGGCATGGTCTACTCCGAGCCGCTCCTGCTGACCGAGGATGCCACGGTGAAAGCAATCGCTGTTGAACCAAATAAAAATCCCAGCGAGATCCTTTCGGTGATCTTCCGATATGAAGAAAATGACAACTATGAGAAGGTCTCTGAGGATTGGATCAAGATCGGGGCGTATCCTGTGGCGGCGAAACCGAACGGCACTGTTGCGCTTCAGGTCGATTTGCCGGAGAATCCGGGAATTATTGCGTATCAGTTTTTAATTTCCTGTGATCGCGGCGTTTTCTACGCTGTGTATGATGAAGAAAACGGTTATTCGTGTGAACCGGGCGCAGCTTCTGAAAATGGGACAGTTCTTGTTTCGCCATATCAGGATGAGGGATATCTGGTTACATGGTTCACTGCTGAAAAATCGACACGCACGGGTAACCTGTTTACACTTACATTGCGGGTTTCGGACGAAGCGGATGACGGAACATATCCAATCACAGTCTCATACTCGGCAGTCAACACCATTACGGAAGCGGGGCTGAGTGCAAATGCCGGTAACGCGGAGGTGTCGATCCATACTTCGGAAGATGAAAAGCGGATCGGCGATGTAAACGGAGATGGTGAATTGACATTGGCAGATGTGATATTGATTGCAAGAAGCATCGTTGGCCTTGACACGCTCACACCGAAACAGATGGCAGTTTCCGATGTCAACGGAGATACGCTTGTCAACAATCAAGACGTGATCAAGCTTGCACGTTATCTGGCAGGTCTGGAATCCACATTGCGATGAATAAATGATTTATGGTCGCTTTTTCAGGCTGGAGAATATACTGCCGGAGATGGATTTGAAAAGGCCTGAATAGATATGGTTTTAAGCGCAGCATGAACTAAAATACTACCTCATCTCTTTTTTAACTTGACTATTTGTAAAGTGCAAGCTACAATCCATCTTGGCTTTGGCAAGAAATCTCCACCCTTGTCCCGCTGCCCTGACCCAGATTGTGACCCAGGTGTGCGGAAAAGCGCGTGGACGCAGTGGACAAAACGGCACGAAATGCGGCACTTTTTGTGTGCTGAACGGACGTATTGGACGAAAAAACGCCAGAAATCACGAACCGATGCCACCTGGCAGTCATGAGGTCAGCGGTTCGGTCCCGCTTATCTCCACCAGAAAAGTCCTGAAATCTCACGATTTCAGGACTTTTTCTTTACTTTCTCCCGAAAATAATCAGCCGCATTTTTGCAGTCATGCGACCTGACGGTGCCGCTTTGGTTTTGGGGTCAGATCGCGTTGCGGATGGTGTTTCCGATCGCGTCCGCCGCGCTCTGTTTCATGCCTGACGTCGAGTGGACATAGGTGCTGAGGGTGAACCCTGCGCTGAAATGTCCCAGCGTTTCTGAAAGTGTTCGCACATCCACGCC
>UMEW01068727.1_pt1 | contig 10699 bp, 8 predicted proteins | sample 1964851 | NCBI WGS metagenome assembly UMEW01 (sample SAMEA4836030, study PRJEB28245) | human gut metagenome | biome: gut microbiome; material: fecal sample | place: Denmark | collected 2008 | reverse complement strand
TCACAGAGGAAGAAGTTCGGGCATTCAGAAGCATGTTGCAGAAGTCCAGGCTGTTCAAGAAACAGATGAGCATGCGAGGAAAAGGAAGGCCATTCCGTGATAGAAAATGAGAATAGAGATGAGAGCTTTATAATTCACTGCTAGTTGGAAACTGATGGTGCTGAACCTTGACAAGACTGCGTTTCACCTGGCAGAATGCAGGTAAGGGGACAATGTGGTGTTGATAACTTGGGGTAAGGCGAGCTCCGGTTCCGTATAACCTAATAATCTGGCATGTGTTGTCATAGAAAGATTCGTTGATATTCACAGGCATCTGAGCGGATTTACCAGTATTGTAATTAAAAAATAATCATTGACAATATGAACTGAAACATTGCTTCCAGCATGATGTGGTGCAGATAATAGACTGGGACAGTGAACTGGTCTTGACGAATGATTATTACCGGGCGGCGAGAGCGTGGCGGGAAGAATTCACATCGTCCGAAGCAGAACGAGAGTACTTTACGCGCTCCAGTGAAGAAGATGCGAGAGAGTATGCATACAACAATGTGTGGCTGTACGTGAGGTAGCATATGCAAAAGACCGCAGCCTATTGGCGTGATCAGAGCCAATAGGCTGCGGTCTTGTCCAGATACTGCTTCCGTTCCTTCCAGTCCGGCATCAGCATCGTGAGAAAGGCATAAAACTGCCTGGAGTGGTTGGGGTGAACCAGATGGCAAAGCTCGTGCATGACGACATATTCAATGCAGTGCCTTGGTGCTTCGAGGAGACGCTTGTTCAGTGTGATGATTCCCTTCTTCGCCAGACAGGAGCCCCAGCGCGTTTCCATGTCCCGGATTCTCAGAGAAGGCTTCTGCACGCCGTATTTTTGAAACGACGGATACAGCGCATCCATCACGTCGCCAAATACCGTTCTGCACTGCTGGCCCAGAAATCTGTTGACGACGCGCCGCTTCCTTTCGATATCGTGGAGATCCCGAACACCTAGATGGATGTAGACGCCGTCCGCTGAAATGGAATCCTTTGCGGCCTGTGTGACCTGCAGGCGCAGACCTCGACCCAGAATGTTGAATGCCTCGCCACTGACGTACTGCTTCGGCTGAGGCCTGTATTGCGCCATCTCATGGAAGTGGTCAAGGGCCTTTTGAATATACGGGGCCTTGCTGACAACAAAGGCGTCGATTTCCCCGCAGGGGACGCCCGGATCTGCTGAAACCCACACGCTGCCATCCTTCCGCACCCGCAGATTGAGGTTTTTGACCTGCTTTCTTTCAAGACTGTATAGGATTTCGCACCCATCGGCGGTTATGGTTCGTTGGCAGGTGATGTCCATCGCTCAGAACCTCCGCAGGGCAACAGTCTTGACATTGTCGATGATCTTGTCGATGAGATCGAACGAGAGCTTCAGACCATGCTCCTTTTCGTATTTGTAGAACAGATCGTCGATGTCCTGTGAAATGCGGTCGTGGATGGTCTTGTTGTTCGTCCAGTCCACCTGACTGTGGGAGGCGACGATTTTTGTGATCTCCTCGGAAACCTCTGCAACGAAATCGGGTGTAATCCGTTCGTCCTCCACCTCGTCAAAGAGTGCGGTCAGCACACCGAAAAAGGCCTGTGCGTGAACATTATTCTTGATGCGCTCCGGATAGCTGACGGTGCTCCTGCCGGCGTGGTAATCCCCCATGATGGTGCGCATCTTGGCAAGGTATTCGGCTTCGGAGATGACCTTTTCCTTGTAGAGCGCAAGGGCGTCCCTGATCCGCTTGGAGAAGCTGTCATAATAGGCGGGATTCTCGTCGCGCTTCTCGCTGATGCTTCGGGTCATCCGGCTGGCTATCGCATCAGCTTTTGACCGCAGCGAGCCCAGCTCCTCAAGCTCCTTTTCAAAGTCGTCCTTGTTCAGAATGTCGATGGGGCTTGTGATCTTCTTCAGCCCGGCGACAGACAGGTGCGTGTCGAGCAGATTCTGCATCAGCGGTTCATACTCTGCGTTGTCGATGGCGTCGCAGTACTGGAGCTTGACGCTGCGGCGAACCTTTGAAAAGAAGATGAACGTGTCCTGATACTTCTGCCGCTCCTCCTTGCCCAGCGCGTTGTATGCCTGCTCCGCGTTCAGCACCAGATGCAGCGCCCGGCCAAAAGCGCAAAGCAGGGTGTAGAAATCCTGACGCACATTGTCATCGGCGAGGAACACCTCGACGGCTTCCGCATCGCTGATGCTGCCCACCGGGGCAAAGAGCTCTACCAGCTGCGTATAGGCGCTGCGGAGATTCCCGATGGCAGACATCACATCGACCACGACGCCCTTCAGATCGCCGCCGTCGAAGTTCTCCAGACCAGCGCCACTGTACATGTCCATGGCGGTGTCGAGCTTTTCAATCAGACCGCGGTAATCGACTATCAGGCCGTAGTCCTTGCCCTCGTGCAGGCGGTTTGTCCTCGCGATGGCCTGCAAAAGGCCGTGCTCCTTGAGCTCCTTGTCGATGTAGAGCACCTGACACAGCGGCGCGTCGAAGCCGGTGAGCAGCTTGCTGCACACGATCAGAATGTCGATTTCACCATCGCAGAACCTGTTCTTGATGGCTTCCTCGTAGCGGTCGGCATCCCCGTACTGCTGCATCATCTTGTTCCAGAAGGAGACGACTAGATCGTCCGCACCCTCGTCGGCGTCGTCGACGCCTTCGCGCATGTCGGGCGGCGAGATGACGACGGCGCAGCTCAGGTCACCGAACTGCTCAAAGCACTGCAGATAGCGGATCGCGTCGCGCTTGTAGTTGGTCGCGAGCATGGCCTTGAAACCGGTATCTTTATAGCCCTCGATGAAGTGCTCGCTGATGTCCAGCGCGATGCGCTTGATGCGCGCGTCGGTGGAGGTCAGGCGGCGGATGCTGCTCCACTTCCTGCGCAGATCCTCCCGCTGCGCCTCCGTCAGGCGGCGGGTGGTTTGCTTAAACCAGAGGTCGATATTTTCTTCGTCCACCTTTTGCTCGACAAAGCGCCCCTCATAGATCAGGGGGACAATCGCGCCATCCTCCACGCCGTCCCGGATGGTGTACTTGTGAATCAGCCTGCCGAACCGGGCCATGGTGTTCTTTTCGCTTTTCATCAGCGGCGTGCCGGTGAAGCCGATGTAGCAGGCGTTGGGGAATACGCTGCGCATCCGGGTCGCCATGAGGCCGTAGTTGGAGCGGTGGCTTTCGTCCACGAGCACGAAGATGTCGCGGGAGGGGTTTTTGACCTCCTGCCGCTCGACGGTGTTGAACTTGTTGATGATACTGGTGATGACGTCCGCCCGGGCGCTGTTTACCAGCTCCACCAGATGGCGTCCGCTCGTCGCGCGGGCGGGAGTCAGCCGGGTATGGGCGAAGGTGGCGGCAATCTGCGCGTCCAGCTCCTTGCGGTCCGTGACGATGACCACGCGGGGATGGCAGTCCTTCAGCTCCATCAGGATATACTTCGCCAGCATGACCATGCTCAGGCTCTTGCCGCTGCCCTGCGTATGCCAGATGACGCCGCTCTGGCGGTTGCCGTGCTCGTCGTTTTCGGCGATGGTCTTCATGATTTCCCGGACGGCGAAGAACTGCTGATAGCGGCAGACCTTCTTCACGTTGGCGTCGAAGAGAATGAAATAGCGAATCAGCTCGTACACGCGCTCGGGGCTGAACAGCGAGACGATATTCCTGTCCTGTTCAGTGGGCATTCGATCCGGGACGAGCGCTTTCAGCCGGGTTTGCAGCCATTCGTCATCCTGCTCCTTCCAGACGCTCCAGAACTTTTTGGGCGTGCCGGCTGTCGCGTATTTGACGGCATTCTTGTTGGTCGTCACGACGAGCTGCGCAAATTTGAAGAGATGCGGGATATACGCCGCCTGCTGGTTGCGGATCATCTGCCCGACGGCCTCTTCCACGGGGATATGCGGGGCCTTGCACTCGATGACGGCAAAGGGAATGCCATTGATGAACAGCACGATGTCCGGGCGGGCGTTGTGCTGCCTGTCCTGGCTGTCCACGGCGAACTCCTCCGTGACGTGGAACACGTTGTTCTGCGGGTTGTCCCAGTCGATATACCGGAGGTTAAAGCTGAGCATTTTGCCGTCGCCGACGGTCTCCGGATAGCTTTTGCCCAGCAGCAGCGCGTCGTAAATCTTTTCGCTGGTGCGCACGAGGCCATCGGTCAGCGGTTCGTCGAGGTCCTCCATGGCGCGCTCGATGTTGGCGGCGGAGAACTCGTTTTCCGCGCCCGCATAGACATAGCGGTTGAGCCTGCGGAGCTGACCGCGCAGGATGTCCCGGAGCAGCACATGATACCGGCTGCCGCGCTGCTTGTCGCAATCCGCCGGGGAAATGTAGGTGTAGCCCATGGCAGTCAATAAGTCGATAGCAGGTTGCTGACTGATATTTTTTTCGAGATAAAGGTCAGAATTCATGGAATACCTCCATCTGAGCTCATCATCGATAGGAAAGCATCTCAGATTCTGCTTGCATCTTCTTGATAATAGCGAAAACGATTGTTTCGATGTCACTGCCCGTACTATAATCCGCAGGAACAACGTAATTCACGCGATTATCCCTAAGAAGGGTTTCCGCTGCACTTTTTCCTTTTTCCGGATCGTAAACAGCGATAGATTGACCGCCATTTGTCTTTACAAGCTTCATACATGGAACGTCGGTCAGACCGTCACCAATGTAAATCATGTTCCTGAACGGTACTCTCCGCTCATTTTCAGGCGTGTATTGATTGAGCTTGTCTGCACTTTGGCTGTCGATGGTTAGAACGCCTTTATTGATTCGGAAAAGGAATTGTGTCTTTGCGGTGTAATTGACAGCATATTTGGGCCACTGAATCGTTCCGGTGTAATCATACATAAATTCACAGGCGTAGATTTTCTTGAAATAATGAGCGATTTTCGTCCCCTCAATGATTTCCTTAATACCCGAAGAAACAATGTAATGCTCAATGCGAACACCCATTTTCTCCCCGTATGCATTGATTCGCTCAAACCATGAATCAACTCCGTCAAAGTATTCCACACCTTCACCGAGTTTCTTAAAGGTTTCCCTCGTGATGGTTTCTCTTTTCTCCTTTGCTTTTTCCACCATTTTATACATGTATGCAAGAATATTGTCCATTTCCTGACTATCGGTCAACTGGCGAACCTCTCCCCAAAATGCAGAAGAACTCATGCCGAGGGACGGAATGAATCCATATTCCTGCATGTCTTTCGTACAAAGGGTCTTGTCAAAATCGTACATCAGGGCAACGATCGGCTTTTTCATCGTACTTCTCCTTTCGTTTTCACAATCCCCGTCAGCAGAAGCTGCATCAGGGCTTTTTTCTGTTTTTTCATTTCTTCCAGCTTACGCTGATGAAGGGTGATAAGGGTATCAAGGTTTCTGAAATACGAGCCAAGTTGCTGCTGCTCCACCTCATCTTTAGGAGCGAAAATGGACTTGGAGAGCAGGTCATCTTTCGTCATCCCTTTGATGGATGTACCCTGTACGGCTTGCAGTTCTCCCTGTAACATTTGGTACAATGCGTATACTGTAAAATGGGGTTCAGTTTGGAGCTTGCAAAGCGAAAGGAAATCTTGACTTGTAGTGTAAGAAAACGGCATAAATGCAAGCTTTCCGACGCCCACACGGGTCACAACAGCTATGGAGTTTTCTGGTACAAGCTGAGTAGCAGAGTTATTCAAACCGTCTCTTGAAATGTATTTTCTGGGCTCAACTCCAAACAGTTTTCCCTCAGACAAATCAGATGATTGAATCCAGGGAATATTACCGCTCCAGTATGTTTCATTTGAGGTAGCTGGAGTGCCACCTCCGCGCGTATCTGAAGCAATAGTGGAAACCTTACGCTGTTCCCAATCGCCCGTAAAGCCGGGGAACCTCGTTTCCGGAACCTTTTGCCCCTTCCGCGGGAACATCTTTTCCAGACAGCCCTTTTTGAACCTTTTCAGTTCCTCGATTTTGCGCTCTTGCAGTTCGATTGCCTTGTCCTGCGTGGCGAGAATTTCGGCAATCTTTTTGCGTTCCTCTAACGGAGGTAATGCAAGAGAAAACTCTAGGAAATCAGAAAAATGAACGCGCTGCTTTTCAACCAACGAACCTGTTGAGACTTTGTTGTAGTAGGTAATCATCGGGCCATAGGTCAAGAAGCTATCCATGAAAACAAGGTCGCTTTCATGGACGGTAGTGAAAATGTTATAATAACCGGATACAGCTACGGGAATATCTCCTTTGTGACGTGCAACTGCTCCAAACCGGATGTTCATAGGGTTATACGCATAGTCGTTGGGACGAACCACCTTGTAGGAATTCTCCTTCTTTACAAGGTGGCTACGCTCATATCGCTCTGTCTTTGCGGTTATTCCATCCTCAATGGTCAGGCTGTATAGAGGATATTGTTTCAAATCATCGGTATATTCACTCGTACTGGTAAAAAGGGTTGAAAAAGGAACCTCATTCCATTTGATAGGCACGATTCCTATCTTACCCTTCTTATACCCCTCCGGCACAATCCCTTGACGGATTTGTTCGATTCGTTTTTTAACTTCGGGTGTCATACGTTCACCTCATTCAGGCTCATTTGCCGTTGATGCGCTTCTTCTGCTCACTCTCAATCTGCCTGATGCTCTTTTTCGGCGTCGGCAGGTCTTCCGGCATGGTGCCGCCCAGCTCGGCGATGGTCTGTCTGACCTTCCTGCCGACCTCATAGTGGGTTTGATTGGCCTTTTCCTTGCCCCGAATATTCTCGCGGCGCAGCTTTTCGTCTGTCTGCGTAGCGCGGAACAGGTTAGCAGCCAGCTCGGTGCTGCCCATGTGATCAAGAATCTGTTCGTTTTCCTTGAGACCTTTACGAGCGTGGATTTCTTTTGCGCCGAGGCCTCCGTACAGTCCTTGATAGCCGTAATTCTGGAAAATGGCGAAATCATAGGACTTGATAACGCCAGCCTTTTGCGCCGCCTCGGCCAGGGACTTGTTGTGCGCTTTCATTTCTTTGCGGATGGCAAGCCGCTTCTGATCCTCGGACAGCTCATCGTAGTGGTCGATCAACTCCTGCTGGCGCGTCTTTACGGCGAAGTAGGTCTGTCCAACTGCAATGACCTCCTTGCGCGGGTCGCCATTCATAACGATCAGGTAGCAGGCATAGCGGGAGAGAATGTAGTCATCAATCAGCTTAACACCACCGTTCGGCATGGGCGATGTTTTGTTGACCTCAACAAAACATTCATCCACAGCTATGCCGCTGTTTTCGCAGGCTGTTTGAGCTTTTTCAATGAGTTTCTGGAAATTCCGCCATTCCGTATATTCAAGTATGGATTGTAGCTCCCTTGCATACCAGAATTCATTGCCATACTCATTGACGTGCTTGATGCTTTCAAAGGTTTCTTCGCTGTAACGCGCAATCTCGTTGTTCATAGCCCCAGCTCCTTCATATACTTCGCCATCTGCGCCTGCACCTGCGAAAGCTCTGCCTCGATGCTGGCGATATTCCGTTTCACCTCGTCGATGTCCACCAGCTCCTCCTCCTCAAAGGTATCCACATACCGGGGGATGTTCAGGTTGTAGTCGTTCTCACGGATCTCAGCGCGGGAGGCGCGGTAGCTGTACTTGTCCACCTTGGCCTCGCGCGCCTCGTAGGTGCTGACGATGCGGGCAATATCGCTGTCCCGCAGGAGATTCTGGTTCTTGCCCTTTTCGTAATTGCCCTCGCCGGAGGCGTCGATGAACAAGACGTCGTCGCGGGTGCGGCCCTTTTTGAACACCAGAATGCAGGCGGGGATACCCGTGCCGTAGAACAGGTTCGCGGGCAGGCCGATGACCGCGTCCAGCAGGTTCATTTCAATCAGTTGCCTGCGAATCTTTCCTTCGCTGGCGCCGCGGAAGAGCACACCATGGGGGAGAACAACCGCCATGCGCCCGTTCTCCGCATCCAGACTGTTAAGCATGTGGAGCACGAAGGCATAGTCGCCCTTGGAGGAGGGCGGAACGCCCCAGTCAAACCGATGATGCTCGTCCAGAGAGGCGGTCATTTTCTCCGGCTTCTTTCCTTTTTCATCCGGACCGGCCTTCGAGAGGAAGCCGCTGTCCCATTTGTCCAGGCTGAACGGAGGGTTGGCGACCACCACCTGGAACTTCATGAGCTTGTCGTCCTCGAGGTTCTGCGGATTGGAGAGCGTGTCGCCCTGCCAAATGCGGGCGTCATCCACGCCGTGGAGGAACATGTTCATCGTGCAGAGCGCCCAGGTCTGGGCGTTCAGCTCCTGACCATAGACGGCAACCTTGCCGCTGGGCACCTTTTTGTAAGCTTTGAGCAGCAGGCCGCCGCTTCCGCAGGTGGGGTCGTAGATGCGGTCGTTTTCCTGCGGCTTGACGAGCGAGGCCACCAGCTCGGAAACCTGGCTTGGCGTGAAGAACTCGCCGCCTTTTTTGCCTGCGTCGGAGGCAAAGTTGGCGATCATGTACTCATAGGCGTCTCCGATGATGTCCGCGGAGCCGAGCTGACCGGGACGAAGATCCAGGTCGTGGAAGTCTTCCAGCAGGTTGCGGAGTGTCGCGTTCTTTTCCTTGACGTCGCCGAAGTCAACCTGGGAGTTGAAGTCGATGGCGCGGAACACGTTGCGCAACTTTCCACTGTTGTGATCCTCGATGTGGGAAAGGGCGACGTTGATCTTCTGGCCGATCTCTGTATCCGTGCGGTTTTCGTGCAGATAATCGAAGGTGGATTCCCTGTCGAGGGAGAACCGCTCCCGGCTCATGGCGCGCTCGACGCGCCGTTCGTCACCGTCGTACTGCTCCATGTACAGGGCGCGTCTTTCGAGGGTGACGTCGCTCAGGTATTTCACGAACAGCATGGAAAGGATGTAGTCCTTGTAGCGGGAACTGTCGATTTTTCCCCGGAAGCTGTCGCAGGCCTTCCAGAGAACGCGTTCGATATCGTTGCGGGTCGTCATGGTGCATACCTCATTTCATGGTCGAATGTACATTGCGGATCAGCAGATCGTAGTAGCGCTCCTTCTCTGCCGACAACTGGCGAAGCAGCGCCGTCTCCTTTTTCGCCAGCAGATACAGTTCGGCGATTTTCTGCTGCTGGAGGATGGACAGCGGGGGGATTTCAAATTCGGAGAAGAATTTGGCGTTGATGGCGCCCAGCATGTTGCTGCTGGTGTTTTCATAAATGGCTTTCCTGATCTTCGGCGTGTTGATCAGCCAGACCAGATATCCGGGCAGGAGCCTGTTTCGATCAACACGGATGATGACGAAGTTTGATGAAACGACCATGCCGGCGGATGCTTCGTCGATGAGAACAGCAGTGTACGGCGAGGTCAGGCGGATGATGACGTCGCCTACCTGTGTCAGGTACTCCGGCGATAACTGCTCCGCGGCGTCAAAACCATCCAGCTGTTCCATGCCGATGTATCCGTTTGAGTGGATGGCGCGAAAGCTCAGTAGGGGATACCGCATCTTGACGGGGGCGCCTTTGCACGCCTGTTTTCTGGATAAAACCAGCCCGCTTCGGACGGTTGCCAGTTCGCCTAACTTCATGGGTTCACCTCTATTTGTCATGGACGATAAATAACAGGTATGGACCTTTAAAATCCTTTTCGCTGATGGCAGTATAACATGAAATCTCCATTTTGTCAACAAGAAATTTGTCACGATGAAAAAATGACATAGAACGACGTCCTATCAATCCATCGGATTCGTTTCTGGCTCAGATTTACATCGGTTCAATTTATTAAACCGGATCGAGCGGGTAGTATTCCCCGACCGATCCGGTTTGAAATCTTTACGCAATCATCCCAAAGAACCTCAGCGCATCTTCAATCGCCTTTTCCTTATCTGTCGGGCAGATCAGCATCTTTGCGCTCTCGGACTTTGCTTTGTTGTAGCATTCGCGCTCGATAATCCCATGCTTTCTTTTCACCTGCGCGATGTACAGCGGCGTGACGTTCAGGCCGGTCTGTTCCTTGACGCGCGCCTGAATCTCGCCATAGGTCGCCTTGCTTTCGGCCTTGGTGACGGCGAGCTCGTCTGCGTCGATGCCGACCTTGACGATATCATCCGGATTTTGTTGGACCAATGACATAACAGTTTCCACCCCGCTCGTCCAGCAGAACATATCGACGCTCTGCACCTTCTGCACCCTGTACCCCTTCTCCACAAACAGCGCCGCGTCGCGTGCCTGCGTGGCAACGTTGCAGCTCACATACACCACGCGCTTCGGGGCAGCTTGCGCAATCGCGTCAATCACGGCGGGTTCAACGCCCTTGCGCGGCGGGTCGATCACAATCACGTCCGGGCGCAAGCCCTCCGCCACCAGCTTCGGCAGCAGCGTCTCCGCCGCGCCGCAGCGGAAATTCACGTTTTCGATGCCGTTGCGGACGGCGTTCTCCTTCGCGTTTTCAATCGCCTGCGGAACAATCTCGATGCCCAGCGCCTCCCGGCAGTGGCGCGCCATCATCAGCGTAATCGTGCCTGCGCCGCAATACACGTCGCATAGGCGTTCGTCGCCCGTCAGCTCGGCAAAATCCAGCGCCGTCTGGTACAGCACTTCCGTCTGCGCCGGATTAACTTGAAAGAACGCCGCCGGGCTGATTTCAAAGCGTAATCCGCACAGTTCGTCCGTCAGCGTATCACAGCCGTAGAGGGTATGGAAGTGCCGACCCATGATGACGTTCGTGCGCTCGCGGTTT
>UMEW01031762.1_pt1 | contig 10743 bp, 11 predicted proteins | sample 1964851 | NCBI WGS metagenome assembly UMEW01 (sample SAMEA4836030, study PRJEB28245) | human gut metagenome | biome: gut microbiome; material: fecal sample | place: Denmark | collected 2008 | reverse complement strand
CCCCCCCCGTTTAATTATTCTTTGTCGGTCACAACCAACTGCACGTTGGACTGCCCTTCGACAATTGTACCAGCAAGCTTGGCTGTAAATTCGTACTTAGCAAGCTTGTCATTCTTCGTGTCCAAGCCGCTAAATATAAGCTTAATCGTGTTGCCGTCAACATCCACTTCAGCATATTCTACCACAAAACGGTACATCATGTGATCTACGCCAATTGACGTAATACCGTAGCGGAGCCAAAGCAAATGTTGCGAGCTAAACAGTCCGCGCAAGCCTGCAATATCCTCAACGCCAAACCAACCGAAAATGGTTGCCTGATCGTACACTTTATCCTGCAACGTGCGAATCGGGATTTGAATCATTACAGGCAAGGTATCGAGCAATGCTTGCAAACCCGTTACGTCGGCGATTTCATGCGTATGCTCGGTATTCGCCTTGCCCGCTAGTTCTTCCTTAGTCGCCGCATCAGCAACGGCTGTTTCAACGGCAGTCACACGATCCGTCAAAGCTGTAACGACCGAATTCGTACCGATATTGGCAGACGTAAGAATAATGCCGCGTGTTGCATTGCGCGTTACAGAATAAACACCTTCCTCTGTAATATTTACGCAAATGCTCATTAGTGCAGGTTCCTGCGTCGAATTTGCAAAGCCTACGTAAGTCAGCGTAAAGGCTTGGCCTGTGTAACCGACAAACACGGAGCCGCTTTGCATAGCATAGTAGCGAAGCACGTAACCCGTTTGCAGGCACTTGTTCAAATCTGCAAGCGTAATTGGCTCATTAGACAGAGAGCTAGTCAATGCCGCTTTAACCGTATCAGAATCAGCGTCCGTTGTCAATTGGAAAAGCGACGGCATAACCGCACGATTAGGCAATGCGACGTATCCATCATCAGAAGCCCAAGCACCAACAACAGGTGCGCCGTCCGCAGTCGAAATTACACGTGTGTAACGCTTGCCTTGCCAATACAGATATTGCGTTGTTGTTTCAGCAACGTTATTGACAATCTGTCCGTTTTGTCCGTTTACCGTGTAAACGAGCAAGCTGTAATTAGCGTTGTTGTAAACGCCATCAACAGCCGCCGCGCTTTCCGCTTGTCCGCCGCTTGCAAAATTGCCAAGGAAATACACACCCTGTTTGGCCAGTTCTTCCTTAGTAGCGAGCGGTGTCAATTCGTCCTTCGTCGCATAGTTGGACAAATCAACGGTACCTGCAAGTTTATCCCATGCGGTGCCATTCCAAGCGTAATTGTCGCCTGTATCCTCAACGTTATAAACGTCACCGACTGTTTGATTTTCCGTCGGTAGTGCATCAACGGTTGCTACAGATCCCTTGTACTTATAGACTGATGCAACCTTCGAGTCAACGTAGGATTTAATCGAGGCGTCGTATTCGGTGAATTGTTCGGATACGGCCTGCGTCGTAGCGTAGTCGCCTGCATCTTGCTTGGCGGCCAAACCGTCATTCAATTCAGTTTTGGTTGCAAGATTTTCAACGGACGGGATCTGATCGACTGTTGCAATAACCTTTTCGTCGTTAATCTGAACAACACCAGACGGCGAATTCAGATTCATTTGATACTGTGTAGAACCAATATCGACTTTATCCCATTGCGACATCATAATCAGGTTAGCGCCGCTACCGCTAGTCGAAACACCTGAAATACTGTCGGCGTTGGCAAGCTGAATTGTCTTACGCTGTTTGTCGCTTGCACCTGCAACAAATTCCTGATAAACGGGATAATCGCCCTTCGCTTGCTTTTCAGCTAACCCTTCGGTAACTTCGGTCTTGGTTGCAAAGCCTGAAACGTCGGGAATCTGATCGACGGTTGCAACAATCTTTTCGTCGTTGATTTGCACCTCGCCATTGAGCGAGTTCAAATTCATGGTTAGGCTGTTTGTACCGAGATCGACTTTATCCCACTTGCTAACCATTGCAATATTGTAGCCTTGGCCGTCCGTACCGACACCGCTGATTGAGTCATAGTTCGCAAGCTGAATTGTCTTACGCTGTGCGTCACCGTACTCAAAATCAGAATAGGTCACATACTTAGACGTGTCAGGGGCTTCGCCCTGCTTACCTTCAGGAATGCTAAAAGTAAAGACAGGGGCTTGAGTCGTACCCGATTTTTCAACGGAAACGGGCGTACCATACGGTACTGAAACTGCAACGGCGGAAATATCAGGCGTAACACCATCCTTGCCAGGAGCGCCTTCAGCACCGTCAGCACCGCGCGGAATGCCGAACGTGATCAACGGGGCTTCGTCCGTACCCGAACGTGTAGCGGTTGCCTGTGCACCTGCTTCGAGCGAGTCAGCCTTGACTGAAATAACAGGAGTCAAGCCCGTTTCGCCAGGTGCACCCTGTTCACCCTGAATACCTTGCATACCCGAAATATCTATGACGAATACAAATCCGTCAGCACCCTTCGAGTAAATCTTGCCGTTGTCCTCGTCATTTACGTCGGAAACGATCATTACGAGCGAGCCTTCAGGTACGTTTTCAGCGTCGGCATTCATTGCCTCAACTGAAGCATACGTCTTATAAATCTTGACGGTTTGGCCAGGCTCACCCTGCGGGCCAGTAATCTGTGAGAGCGGTACGAGCAATTGCCATTGCTGACCGTTATCGTAACTAACTTCGATGCCGCTATCGCCCAAACGCAATTGCGGTGTAATGCCGTCTGCGCCTGGCGTCAGCTCAATGTTAGCAATACCGTCCTCAATGTGATTCATGCGGTCGGCTGAAATAATCGTTTGGTTAGCCAGCCATTGTTGCTTTTGGTATGCCATATTTAGATTTTATCCACAATAGAATAGTCGCAAACGGCCTGATCGACAATTGCGGGGAATTCTGTTTCACCGCCATCAGAGCCGTCAGAAGAATAATTGAAATACTCAGACTTGATTGTGAAAGGTGCACCAGCCGTTGCTTTTACAAACAGAATTAAATCCTGTTGCTCATACGTGACTTCGGCTGAATTCACAAGCTTTCCAGCAATCAAAAGCTGTGCACCTTCAATTGAAATCGTATCGGTTAAACCGAAATAAATACCTGTATGTAGATACACGCGCAAATATTCGACGCCGCCTGTAACAGCGGAGCCGAATCTGCGGGTATCCGTTACTTGAATATCCGCACAGCTCGGGCTATGGTTATAAATGTCACGAGCCATGTCATTAAAGTTCGTGACGATTTGCTTTTTGTAGAAAAGCCATGCCTTGATGATAGGCCAATCGGGATTGATAAATGGCTGATTATCTACGTTGTAGCCGTCGGCTTTTGCGGATTCTTTTAGCTGATTAAATGTAACTAATGCCATATAGAACCCCATGCAATAAAATAAAATTTAGATGCAAAAAAGCCCGCCTAGCCAAACCGACTAGACGGGCAAACGGAGTCTGAATATATTTCAATAAAAATAACGTAAAAACGTGGGGCTATTCTCGCAAATAACCCCACGCCCAACCCGTTAGGAGAAACAAATATGAAAGACGCTGACTGCCAAGTTCATGCCCTTCATATATAAAATTAAACCTTCGGGTATCGTGTTTGCTCGAAACACAGCTCAGTCGTAGTCATTGCTACGTCGTAAAGTTTCTTTGTCAAATCTTTATGACGTGACAAGTCACCTGCATGTGCAACGTCCCGCACCTCGCACGCAACCTGCATCAATTCCTGCAAATCAACGTCCAATTCCAATTGCTTGAGCATCCTCGAAAGAATCGTGATATTGTAAAACAGAATTGTTAAAGTATTCCGCAATTCAGGATCGCAGAATTTTTCCGTCGTACTGAAATACTCGGCGCAACCGCGAATGTGAATACAACAGGAATCCATCATTGCCGCAAATACGTTTGGCACGTAATTAGGGTTGCTATCGTTATTTAGCCAACGGCTAACCAAGTCAATTAGTATCATACAATTACCCGAAAAGTGAAACCGTGCGAGGTGAGCTGAATTCCACCAAGTCAAAGTACGGTGCAGGTAAATGGTAGCGCGTATCATCGTCTAGGCTAACCCGTCGGATTTTCAGCGCGTTAGGCTCAGGCAATTCTACGTCAGCTATCATTTTAACCAATTTTCGATTGCGCTTCAAGTCCAATGCCTGCTTCTTCAAATAGGAAAATTCGTCGGACTGCATAGCCTCATTAATCGAAGCGTAATTCGCAATCAATTCCTTGGCTTTTGTAGGCGTCAATATCGACGGGATATTATCAATCTTGTCGCCAATCAGCGTTTGATACATGAGCATCTTGTCGGCTGTAACGCCCTTGATTGATTTAATATCAGACGCGCCAATTAGCTTGGTGTAGTGCTCACCGTTTTTGTACTTAGCCGAGCTGTCAACAAGCTTAATTCCATCCGACAAATACTGATAGGCGTCTTTGTCTTTCGTACCGCAAAAGACGTTGAATCCCTGTTGCTTGTACTGTATGGCGGCAGAGCACAAAACGTCATCAGCCTCGTAGATGCGGGGCTGAATAAATGGCAAGCCAATATCGGCTAAATGAGCTAATAATTCAGGCAGGTACGAATAAATATCCGAAAAGCCCTCACGGACTACACCCTCGGACTTGTTGTCTGAACGGTTTGCTTTGTATTGCGGCCAGACTTTGTATCGAAAAACCTCTGCGCCGTCAAACGCAACCAGCACACGGTCGGATTTACAGAAAAGCGCGTCTTTGCAGACTAAGGCCACAAACGAATAGCACAACGCCTGTGCAACGGTACGGCGAATTGGTTTGATTGTGTAGTAAACACGGTGCAAATAAAAATTGCCGTCAACTACAAAGATATTTTTCATTGCTGTTCGTCGGATTCACCGCCCTCTTCTTCAGGTAATTTATTTAGGTGTTCCCACTTAAAACCGTTCCAAACGTAATGCTTACCGTCAACTACATACACGTCGCCGATCGTACAATCTTTCGGTAACAGCTCAGTAACGGTCGTTATGCGGGCAATGCGAAACACGACGTGTGCGCCGTTATTACGCAAAAAGTCAAGTGCGCTCATTTGAGTCCTCCTTAAACACGTCGTTATAGGCGTAAGCAATTGCATTTATACTAATGTAGCTTATAGATCGGACAAACAGTTCAAAGCGTTGTTCGTCTGTCATTTTCTTAGCCATAATCGTATCGTAAACGTAATCTCGATATTCGTTAAAAACGTCATCGGTTTTACGCCAACCGTCCTTAGTCCAAATGACACGCTCAATCATCGACTCGGGCCAATCCCAATAACCAATACGATAGGCGTCACCGATAGACGGGTACGACGGCAAATCCTTACGTGTATCGACTTGCCCCTTGTAGTTATGAACTAAGATTTTCATTGCAACTTAATCCATATACCGTTTGCACCGATACAACCCTCCACGTCAACGCCGTACACGTGCAAATCATCAGACCATTTTTCAATCTTAGCAACCCTGGTGTATTTATCATTAGTGAGGCATACTTCGTCGCCGACAAATAAGTCAAGTCCGAGTGTACGCCAAAACGACATGCCCATAAACTTGACGCCCTCGGTGCATTCGAGCGTAGCCCCGTTTTCAAGCTTGACTAAATACGTTTGTTGGATTCCTAAGTCAACAATGCGATTGATGCGAGATTCAGAAAACGGCTGTATTGCGTGCAACGGACGATTGCTTTGCGGTTGTTCATTCTCATACGTGAACGGAATAAGCTTGTCAATGGGCGCATACCCGCGATCCGTTTTGATTGGCGTTGCCCCTACTACTCCTTTCATTTTCTTTTCCTTTTTTAAATATCAGCCGCTAGATTGACTTGATCATCATCGGTTACGTCAGGCAATCCGTTGGACGAATCAACATCCTCGTCTACAGATTCAACGCGCATACGATTCCAAACAAACTTTAAACTGAAGGGAAACGGCTCGGCGTTACGACTTTTAATCTGATCAATTCGCACGATGCCCGCCTTTTTATCCTCGTCGGAAGGCGTCCATATCCAGCTTGTCTCCGAATTATGCGTGAGAATACCGTTTACCATGTAGCAATGCGTATCCTCAACCGTGATGTCGTATACGTAATCTTTGCCCTTCGGCGTAATGGAACTTACCCGCGCATAATTACGTTTCTGTGCATGGATTATATCACAATTTTTTATAAAGAAAATCGAGCTTTTATCGACTGCAACAAAATCACCGACTTTCAACTGACTCGTTTCTGTCCAAGCGCTTGGCAAGGCGTCGGCGGAAAGCCGTAAAAACTTATGCCCGCCTGTGCAATTCAGGCTTGCGCCGTTTTCCAATTCAACGTTGTAAACGTCACGAATCCCGTTAAAATGCACGTGCGTAATTGCCTTATAACAGTTATCGCTTTTGGCAAGTATGCCGTTAACAAGTTTCGTAGAAAAGCACGACTGATTGGGGCACAACGAGTCGATGCGAACTAGCCCTTTATCGGTGTCAATTAAGGAATCCCCGCAAACGCAGTGCTCCTTCACGGCACCAGAATACCGAATCTTGCCGTCCTCGTTAACCTGGCACAACAGGATATTCACACGGTTTGTAATTTCCGCATTGATTTTTGCTTTACGTGCAATCGTACCTAGGCGCAACCATTGATTTTCGTCGTCGATGCCCTTCAACAAAGAGATATAGTCGATAATGCACACGTCGCATTTTAAAGCGGCAATTGCGGCATACACCTCGTCGATGTCAAGGTCTTCTTCGGGACGGAAAATAGTTAAGCGTCCGCCCGCCTCATACACCTTTTTGCGCCAACGTCTATGCCTTTTGGCTAATAGATTTTTATCACGTTCGTCTAACTTATGCTGACGGATTAGCGATAAATCCATATTGCCGATATTAGCTAACAGACGGTTGCCCATTTCCTTTTTGGACATTTCCAACGGCACAAGTACAACCTTGTAGCCTGCTTCAGCCAGATTTACCGAGAGCTGTGCGGCTAAAAGTGACTTACCTGATCCTGAAGTAGCACCGAGCGTGACTAATGCGCCGCGATTGAATCCACCGCTTTGAGAATCGAACGACGTAAATCCTGTTGGAATGATGTCGCCTTTATCCTCACCGAACACAATATCGTGCAACAATTCTTTTGCGTTGTCGCCCTTACCGAAATGTGTAAAGCAATCGGTCGTCGATTTTGTAGATTGCGCTTGTTGCAACTGTTGTGCACAAGCCAATACCAAGGAGTCAATATCGAGCTTAGTTGCCTCGAAAGCGGATGCAACGTCACGCACCATGTGATACAGGATGCGAGTACGACGATATTTGTTTAAAAGCTTCAAGGCGGCATCAGCCTGATCAACTGTGCTCGGAGCTTCAACGGATTCGCCTGTTTTAATAAATTCTTTTGCTTCGTCCGAGATTTCAGGATCGCTTAGAAGCTGTCGCAACGTCGGTACGTTAGCAGATTCAGCGAAACGGGTTTTAATCGTCTCGTACAATTCCTGGCTAACCGTCTCGTAAAAATACGAGTCATCGACGGTTGCCAACACCCTACCGCTCACTTTTATGTCACGGCTACACATTGCCTTGATAACGGCAAGTTCCGCGCTAGGGCTAGTTATTTTTACTTTCTTCATTCAATAACCACAGTTTGTGTATCCAAACCCGATTTGAAGTATACCATCTTGTTGACAGGCACGTGCAAGCGCAATGCACCAAAACGCAACGGATCGAATCCACAAGCGACAATCAGCTTCGGAATATCGTAATATTCATAGATTAAATCGCGTGCGCGTTCTAAACGGTATTTAGACGAATCAGCCGTTAGGTTGGACAAAACCAAGATAGACGGTTTGGCAATAATCTGCGGTACTTTTGACATGTTCACCCACAGCGGATTTTTACCGCCCGCTTTCACATGCCGTTGTAGCAGATACGCCGCAAGGTACAATGCCTTAGAGTCATCATTGTACCCTGTAATAATAAAGTTTGTAGATGCAAACGGCTTTTCTATAAACTTATTTACGGACTTTTCCTGCAAGCTTTTCGGGAAAAGGTACTCCGTATTTTCGTCGGGCTGTACAGAAAAACCTAGGGGTGAGAAGTTAAAGGGGCGCTGTTGATAGACGTATCCAGGCACCCATTGTTTGACTGCATTCGTGACCTTAATGAGCATAGCACCTCGTCCCTAATAATCTCACTACCGCACGTTTTCCATGCATTGCTAAGTGTGTTGTATTGCCTGCATCTTTCGGCCATAACAGAAAATGCGGAGTCCAACAGTTTTACCTCGTAAGCACGCCGCATTTCCGTGAAGCGCCGTTTGAATTTATGTACGCGTTTTCTCATTACGTATATCGTCAAAAAGCTTGTTGAAATGCGCAATACGTTTCGTCGGTGTTTACGCATCATCAGGATCGATCAACAAATCGTCCTCGTCAATGTTAAGCACGCAGTCTAGCGAAAGACCAAGCCCTAACAGGTCATCAATCACGCTTGCCTCCAATACAGAAGCGTTCAAGCGATGCGCTAATGTATGCGTACCTACAGCGATCAACTTAATATAGGACTTACCGCCCTCCTTGTACTTACGGAAAAACACAAGGTCGTCGCTTCCACGACTTAACAGGTGACAGTCGTACACGTCACGCTTACTTTCGAGCTTGTGCATTTTATAGCGGTCGGGAATCGGCATGGCATTCTGCAAGAGCGAAATTAAGCATGTAAGGTCTTGCTTTAAAGCCTTAGCATAATCTTTCGTCTTATCCTTACAATGATGCCGTAGGGATTTATCAAACCCCGCCCCTTGAAGAACTATCCTCTTTGTCATTAATAGCCTCGTCAATAATGCGATCAATATCAGCAAGCAATGCGTCAAGATCGTCTTCGCCATACACCTTAACGCCAAACTCCTCATCGAGACGTTCGGCTTCAGCAAGAACACGTTCGCCCTCCTTAGTGAGCTTTTCAAATTCAGCGGTGCGAAGGTGGCGAAGAACGTTACGACGATGCTTACGCATAATTGCTACTCCTTTTGTTTATATGACAATTATAGCACAAGCTTTAACTATTGCCAACCGCGATAGTAGTCTTTTTGAGATAGATACGTTTTCATTGCCTGCATGTCTTTTTCGGAGATAATCGCCTTCAGGTCTTTCATTACGACATCCCAAAACTCAACAGCAATACAGCTACGGCGCACCTGTACGTCATCAAGGAAGTAACGGATAATCGGTTGCGGTTTACTTTCGCACGGCGTAAGAATGCGAGACATACGCTGACACGCCGCATACTTATTTGCACTCGGTGTTGCGTCGTACAAGGCGGATAGTGACGCGATATTAATACCAACGGACAGAAGCTTCATTGTGCCAACAATCACCTTGTACTTGCGATTGCGCATGTCTTGAATCAACTGATCACGATCTTGTTTTTTCATTGTACCGACAAACGACTTGGCGATTTCCTTACCAGCCTTTTCATTTATCAAGTCTACCAACTCAAAAATCGGTTTTGTCTGTGCAAACGGAATTGCAATAATATGGCCAGCTTCTACGTCACGGATTGCCCAATCTGCAATCAGCTTTAATCGCGCTTTATCAGATTCAATTTTCTTTACAACGTATGCCCACACAGTAGACTTCGAGCCGTTGTTAAAACCCGTGCGCACTAACTTGATTTCAGGGCGCAAACGCTCTGTAGCTACTTTATGTAAAACTGGCCCGACCACCGCTTCAGTCAACGGATACCGCCCGTCTTTACGGCCAGGCGTACCCGTCAAGCCAATTTTGTAGTTACAGTTAAACAGCGAGATTTCCTGAATATATTTGTTTGCCGAAGAGGTATGCACTTCGTCAATACCGACTAGCTCAAACGTATCACGGAGCAACCGCAAAAGCTTTTGGCCTTTATCGGAGTGAAACGTTTGTACCGTTGCTAGGCACACGTCGTACTTTTTGAAATCCTCAAGCTTTTTGCAAAAACCGATACGCGACTTGTCGATGGTGGTAAAGCCTTGTTGCGTTGGCGATCCGACAAATGTTTCATAGAAGCCAACAAGCCAATCTCGCTGTGACGCAATAATGAGGGACTTAACCCCTAGACGGCAAATAATTGCCGTCAACATAACTGTGTTATGGCTAACAATGCTATTGCACAAAAAATGATGACCGTCAGGCACGCACACGTCGTAAACGCGCACGGGCTTGTCTACCACCTTTTTATCTACAACGGTAGTGAAAAAGTATTGCTCTTTCACCAGCGCTTTAAGGCGCTTGTATATTGTAGAATCCAACAGTTTGAGCGTATCCCAATTGAGGTGAGTAAGCCCGTACTTAGTAACGTGACCATGTACATTCGTAAAGCCGCACTTACGCTTAAAACATTGATGCAAAATGCTAGAGCTATCAATAGCAAGTAACTCGCCGTTTTCACAAACATACGTACCGCCGTTGCGCTTGCTGTAGTGCAATTCGGTCAATACGTTAGCCGCATACGGAATCACGTCCCGCTCGTTTTTGCTAGGCCAACGATAGGAAATATCCTTGTAAAAATAGGACAAGGCGGAAAGCAATCGGCAAGTATCCTCACCGTATACACGCACTAAATAATATTTGCGATAGATGCCACTACCTGTAGTAGCACGTGCAAACTTAAAGTAACGCCGCCCGCGTGCCCCGTAGTAGGAAATAACCGTCTGTAGCTGATAAGCAAGTTTCTTAGACACGGTACAAAAATCAAGGTGTGCACCAGCTACATAAGCGTCGCATGAAATATAAGCACGTAAAAATGCGTCTAAATACTTGC
>UMEW01046232.1_pt1 | contig 10765 bp, 8 predicted proteins | sample 1964851 | NCBI WGS metagenome assembly UMEW01 (sample SAMEA4836030, study PRJEB28245) | human gut metagenome | biome: gut microbiome; material: fecal sample | place: Denmark | collected 2008 | reverse complement strand
TCCTTTATCAGAGTACCGGTACTATTACTCATGTTCGCTCCAAAACTATAGCCATATTTTTCAGCTCCACCATCAAAGCCGATACGGTATTTTTGAGTAAATCCTATTTGATGCAACAATTCTTTTGTACGTTTAAAATGATAAAATTGTGAAGAAGCCACATCCGCCTCTAACTGGGTTTCAGCAAAAAAAGAAATCTTTTGCTCTGTTCCCTTTTTAGTAAAAATCTGGATGACCCCGTTGGCAGCATCTGAACCGTAAAGTGTAGTAGCTGCACCGCCTGTTACATATTCTATGTGGTCAATGTTTTCCATAGGAATATCACCTATAGAGCCAGTCACGGCACTATTACCGCTTAAAGAGTTATTTAAGGTGGCTCCCGTATTCATATTATCCACACGTACTCCATCTACATAAATTACCGGAGTAGAATTAGAATAGGCAGATGACAGCCCCCTTGATTTAACTAATGAAGTGGTACCAGCTTGACCACTGGCCATCGTAATTTGCACATTAGGTAGGGAGTTCTGCAATATCTGATCGATTCGCCCTTGCTTCATACCTTCCAGTTCTTTACTATTGACTGTCGTTACATTCGATGATAAACGCCGTTTCTGTACTTCTGCACCTTGCCCAGTTACTACAACCTCATCCAGTTTGAAATTGTCTTGGTCAAGCTCTACCTTAATGTTGTCAGCAGGGTTTACAGCTAGCAGTTGAGTTTCATATCCTATATAGGACACTTTCAATTTAGATCCTCGGACAGCCGTTATCTGAAATTCGCCATCCATATTAGTAACCGTTCCAATCGAAGGATTATCGCTTAGTACCAATGTTACCCCCGGCAATCTTTCCTGTGTTTTCTTGTCAAAAATAACACCTTTCATTTTAACCGTAGCCACTTTCTTTGAGACCTCCTCATCGGATGTCAAGACGTAGCCCTTTTCTACTTTTTTACGCTCTAACATTGTTTTCTGAGTAGCCATCATATAAGATGTGCTCAGTAAAACAGTTAAAACAATCAAAATACCTTTTCTCATTTTAGTACGTTAAGTAATTAATAAATTTGATTCAATAATATCTTTTACGTACTATTGACACAGAGCATGTTCAAAAGTGTATAACGGCTGCATTTCTTTTGTATGTCAATTTCATTTCAACCATACTCACGTTATTTCTTTGTGGAATAAGGGAATATTGACAACCCTGCCTCTATTCAACATGATTTCTAAGATAATATTTCAGTAGCTTCAAAGATTGTGTATAGTAACATTTGACTGTGTTTATCGGTATATTCAATTCATCCGCTATTTCTTGATTGTTTAATCCCCTATATATTTTCAACAGGCAAATCTCCCGTTTGAAACTTGGCAGTTGCTTTACAGCCCAACGTAAATAGCTGAATTTCCTTTCTTCTTCAAGTTTTTCTTGTAGGCCATCATCAATAATATTATTCTGTTCAGTTCTTTCCATATCCTCTCTTGCGATTATATCATTCGTATCCCGAATCATATTTAACAAATAATTTTTCGTCATAGTATAAAGATAATTTCTCAAGTGTACTTTAATATGGCAAGTGGAGTGTACTTCCCACAGGTGCAAGAAAACCTGCTGAACGACATCTTCTGCGAGATTTCTCTCTTGCAAATACCTGTACGACAGACTATAAAGCATCGAATAATACTTATTATAAAGCTGTGTAAAAGCATCTTGATTACCTTGTTTTAGTAGTGAGAACAAATATTCATCCTCATAAGTAACCTTTGTCATTATCATAACCTGGGTGTATTAAAATAGATTGCAAATCTATAGAGCAATTAAAATATACCTAATTACAAGAAAATTACATTTTAGTTACAAACTATATATACAAATTTGTTTTCAACATTTTTCCTAAAGTAAAACTCTATTTTTAGCAAGAAAAAATATCTGACACCTATATCCTAATTAGGTTTGAACACAGAATTAAAAAAAATAATTCACAATGAAACCTTAGATATTAACTGTACTTGAAAATTTATCAATGATTCGATAAATTGTCCTTTCTGCAATATTATACTCATCAGATAAATATTGCATGATATAGGTCTTTTTATGCCCTTCCCGTAACAAGCGCATATATTCCTGATATACTGGGATGTATTTCACATCCCCAACATCAAGAGAAACACCATCCATTACTTGGAGGATGTTCCTATTCAGAATTAATAACTCATACGCATTCATACACTACCAAGATTCTCGACATACTTTACTCTATCTGCAACAGAAGTAAATTCTTCTACGGACAATACCGGCGGCGGAGCCATCATCATACCCTTTGCAACAGCCTTGGAAAGCATATCTTCACCCAACGCCTGATTGGATGAAGTAGTGACGTTGATAGGAATGCCACCACCCATTTGGTTAAAAGCTGATAATAACGGAGCAAACATAGAAGTCGCGGCAGCCGTCATTACACTTTCACCATTAGATAACATCGCCGGTATAGAGTCACTTGTACCCGAGCCCGGACCTACTACTGAACCACCCTGTGCAAATTTAGCACTTTTTACCGTAGATATGGCAGCTGCAATATTAGAAAGTATAGTAGCTATACCACTTGCCATTGTACCAAGTCCAATGATACCCTTTCCTGCTTCCGCTGAAACCATTTTAGAAATAGCCTTACCTGTATTGATTTCAATTTCAGCAAGAGCCAAAGCCTTACTTGCAATGGCAAAGTTACGGTCTTGATTACCTATCTCATCTGTCAAGGCAATAAGTCCATTTGTAACAGTAGCCATAGCATCATATTTGGATTGTTCAATAGCTATCTCCTTATCTGCAACAGCTTTCTTTGCATCATTATAGTCATTTTGAGCCTGAAGTTTACGCAAATTAAAAGCTTCTATACTTTCCCCCTCAAGTTGCTGTATAGTATTCAACTCTGCAAGCTTCTGCTCCATCTTAATACGGAGAATTTCTTGTTCGTCACCGTATGTCTGGGCTATTTCTGTTTCAAAACGTATCCTTAATGCATCCTCTTGTTTCTTGATTATGGAGTTATTATGCTGCTCGGTCAAATCATCAATCTTTTTGTTGTACTTCTCCATAATAGTAAGTTTCATCTGCTCGGTTAGCTCTTTCTGCTGAAGCTCCGCATCACGTTGGGCTACAAGTCGCTGCATCTTTAATTGATACTCCTGCTCGCTTCCGGCTTTTACAGATTCAAGCTGCAGGGCGATAAGCTTCTGCCGATTTTCAATTTCTTTTCTCAGTTCTTCATCGGAGAGCTTTTGCAAAGCTGCTATTTTTTGCTGTTCAAGAGAAAGAATCTGTTTTCCGATTTCCTCTTTGGCACGAGGTGTCAAGTCCTTTTCGGTTTTCAAGCGAATTTCCAAATCTTCAATCTGACGGCTATATTCATATTCTATCTCTTGCGTCTGCTTTTTCCGGCTATCTTTGACGAGCTTTAGCATTTCATCCTCAGCCTTACGTATCTCTTGCAGTTCTTTCTTTTTGATTTTTAGAGCTTCGGCCACAGCTTTAGGGTCAACAATCGGCGTTTTCTTTTTATCGGCATCCCCGGTATATGAAGACACCAAGTTAATAGTCTCTTTCCTGGACTCCACAGCCGATAACTGTGCTATATAATCATTCCATGAAGAAGCGATATCCTTGTTTATGGCTGAATTAGAACGATCTTTGCCTATTCCCTGACGCCAGAATGAAACATCATCTAGCTCTTTATTATATTTCTCATTGATAGCAATAGTTTCCTGCAAGTATTCTTCTTCCTGTTTCAGAGATAAATTTAGCATCTGCAGCCTTTCTTCTTTGGCCTTTTTTAAAGCTTCTTCCCCAGAAATCCCCACTTTCACATATCGAATTCGTGCCGCCTCTATCTTGGCATATTCATCTCCGACATTAGCCTCTGCAACATTCTTTCCAAGCTCAACAGCCGCTTTAGTTTCCCGTTCTGATATGTCTTCTACCGATTCAAACAAAGTTCGTACATCTTTAATCAAAGAGGATAAAGCATCATTGACGAAAGTCTCAACCTTAGCCGTCATTTTCTCAAATGAACCACCTGTAGCGTCAAAAAGCAAAGCGACCTCTTTGGTTAGTTCCGTTTGAGAAGCGAGCAAGTCATCTTCCACTTTACCCAGTTCCCCGGTCTTACCTTTGACTTCATTTAGATTAACAGAAATATCTTTCAAGGTACGGATATATTGCAAGCCGGCATCTTCTCCCGGACCGCCAAAGATATCTGTAATGGCAGTTCCAACCACCGCACTGCTTTCCGGTAGTTCATCCAATTTGGCAGATACTTCCTGCATGATTTGAAAAGTAGTCTTTGCTCCTGTCTGCAAATCTTTCTGGACTTGTTTAGAGCTGATACCGATACCATCCAATGCACCAGCCGTTGATGTAGTCATTTCCCGAAGCCGGGTATTCGCCTCTTTGATAGTATCAATTCCCTTATCAGAGAAGACACCCTGCTTATTGGTTTCTGCAATAATAGCAACGAACTGATCCGCAGAGATACCAGCCTCTTTGAAGTATGCCGGATATTCTTTCAAAGCAGATAGGAACTCACCATTCGCATCTGCTCCGGCAATGAAACCATCTTTGATTACTTTCAACGCTTCATCAGAAGATATGCCAAACTGTTTTTCTACGGAATTAATAGCAGTCAACATATCCCGGAAGTCTTTACTGTAGTAATCAGCCAAAGCTTGTACTTCACTCCGATAGATTTTCAAATCATCGCCAGACTTATCCGTAAATTGCTTTGTCAATTTGGTAGCCTCTTTTACCCCCTTATTGTAGTCATACCACCATTTGAAAGCAAAACCGACTCCGGCAACACCTGCTATACTCATAAATACCGGATTTTTCAATAATGCCTTTAGCGTTGAACCTAAAGCAGATGCTTCTGTCTTCATATTGGAGAAAAAGCCTTTCACTCCATTTGAGTTCTGGGCGATATTCAACAAAGAATTTGCAAAGTCATTATTGATACCTACAAAATCTTTCAAAGCTTCCTCGTAATTACCGACATTACGATAGAAACGCTGTGTACCCTCTTCCGCTTCCTTCAATTCATCGGTAATGGCATTTATCTTATCTTGAATCTCTTTGCCCTTGGCACTGTTACGTTCCGCACGACTTAACCTATCATAAGAAGCAGTCAAATTAGAAAGTTCCGCACGTAATCTAACTAAGCTACCTTCAAGCTCCGTCTGTTCCTTACGCTCATTCTGTATTTGCTTACTCAGAATTCGAACAGCCTCGTTCACTTCACGAGTAGCAATCTTGGTTTCTGATAACTGTAAGTTATACTCTTTGCGACTCATACGTCCTGCTTTCAAATCCTCTTTTAAAGTTTGTTCTCTTTTTCGAAGTACATCCAGCTGAGTACGATATTCTGCGATTTTTCGGATAGCATCATCGTATCGTACCCGAATATCCAGCACTCTTTCTTCTACATTTTCCATAACTATACCTCCAACTGTAATAATTTACACTCACATATCCCCGTATCTTCTGCCTTTACAGATATAATAGCATAGTATCTACCGTATTGACCCAGATATACCGGAACCGTTACATCCAACTCTTTTAGCTCAATATCGTTAATTTCAATTTTTTCCGTAATGACAACCGGATTATGTACCACCTTTTGGTATGATTGATAATTTTTAGACAACAAGGCATGCCATGACAACCCGTTGAATGTTGCCCTTGACTTACCATTGTTACTAATCTCCAACAATATACGAGGTTCAACTTTCCCTATCTTTCCAATCTCCTCGTTATCTTCATATTCATAAATTGGAATATATGCTTTACCGGTTCTCGTATCGGTTGCGGCAAAAGGAAGCGTAACGCTATCTTTACTTAGTTCAATAGTCTCATCATCAACATTGATGCATCCTTCATAATCTCCAGATACTGTTTTGTCTTCTTTCCACTTGTAGACATTCTTTTGAGCGAATCCATCAAGAGAAAACGAGATAGTTTTAGGTTTATTATCCTGATACGACGCAACCACCTTCGTAGTCCAATCTATAGCCCTAGACTTGTTAGTTATAACTTCATCCATTGAAACAAACCTAACCGTAACATCATCTTTGACTACAGCAAATGTACCAGACATAACAGATAAAGACTTAATGAAATCAATCTGCTTTATGTTTGGCAAATTGGATATAATAGGATAATATCCATCGCTTATTCCATCTTCAAAAACATTGGTTTCTTCAGTGAATGCCAATAACCCGACTACAAAGGTTGTACTCCCCCAACTGTTTGTAAAGAATCCAGTATCAGCAAAGGCGAAATAGATCACATCTCCCGCAGCCAATACAGATGTATAATCATCATATTCAAAAGATACAAACCAATTTTGACTCCCTTGCTTTTCTAAATCTATATAACCAACGGAGAAGACTTCCTCCGCAACCCCATTCACTACTTTGTAAGCTACAAATCTCGGATTAGGAACCTCTGTTCTCACAAAATTAAAAAACATTCTTCCCATGATCCGGATTTTGGTATTGTTCTTCAAAATCTTCATGCCTTCATACTTGGATGAACTAAGGTCTACCGTTTCCAGATAATCTGTTTTTTTATAAGTAGACGTACTACCTCTCAAAACATATCCATAATCATGATTGGGTCGCGTTCCGTTCACATACTCATAAGTGATTCCGAATTGATTATTATAATCCTCTCCCTTTCCTTTCTTGGTTAACATCGGGATAAGGAGTTTGTTAATCAGATTATCTGTGACATTGGTAGGAAATAAGAATTTGATACCGCTATCCTGGGATATACGTTCTAAAATCCAACCTGCTCGGACACATGGATGGATATAGTTCTTGTTATCATAATTCCGTACCCCCATATTCATATCGGACATGATAAAACTTGTACCATCTTGATAATTACTAATCTCTCTTTTCCAAATAGTATAATACTCAGGATAACTATCTTTCAAATCATTCAATGTTTTGTCACCCTCAATAATGTTAGATAACAAGCTAATATTCCCCCACGTCAAAGCTATTTCAAAAGAATCCGCCCCAGTCATTAATACAGCTTTCCCGTTAGAAATAATTTCAACCCCGTTACGGATATACCTTGTATCATGAAACGTTCTCGGATAGTCAGTCTGGCATGCCGGAAGGTCAGCATGTTGGATAATACGTTGATTCCTGACTGTCTTAGGCAACTTGATCGTATAACTGTTATTGCTTACGATCTTACTCAAATCGGTAAACAGGTTACTTTTATAGTTCAAAGTAATCTTAGTACTGTCATCCAAATCCACCAATTCACCGTCAATAAACAATAAATCATTTCTCATAAGCTTTGCACCCTTATCTCTGGTAAAATAATCGTTGCTACAAAATCTTGAAGAACAGCACGAGTTTTGTTAAAAGTTTCAACCGCAATGTTCACCCCTTGCCACCGTTCCTTTTTATCAACATCTTTTCCCATGTACATATCTACTACTGGAGACATGGTAAGTTGAAAAAGGAAATCGTATGTATCACTATCCACCAATGGAGCACATACAGGAAGTGTATTTTCTTCTGTCTTACGCTGTTTACGTCCGGTGCCGCCATGATAACCATTTACATAGCTATAATCACGCATATTATTACGAATGAATTCCCCGTTATTCACCACTTGCTTCTTTTCATCACCAGCCTTAAACAACCAATAGCAATAAAATCCATGCCGGCTAATCCAACGAAGATATACCCCGCTTGTACAGTCATCAATAAGCAACCGGACACTAGAGGAAGCTCCCGCCACTATATGAAAAGTGTAGTCAAATGTCATATCGAATACGCTTCCAACAGTTCCAGTTCCAGACAAATCAAATTTCACTTCTTTTTGAGCATCGATTCCCGTCAAGAATAGATTGTAAATATTACGTTTGGGTAACCTGACAGCAGGTAAGGACTTACCATCAGCAGTAACATTGACGCTGCTTTCCCCGGCTGAGTACATACCTATTGTAAATGGGAAGTTCTTGAACCATGTTAACACTCTGTCGCCATTATATCGCTCTCCGATTTTCATCGCTCCCCAAACGACATAAGTCTCAAATTGAAAGCTCTCTCCTAACTGCCCATTCTCGGAATACATGTTCAGATCAAATGAGAATAACCGCCCCAACTGTGTATCTTCCGCACCTGACAAAGAATAATCTATCCTTCCAAATTGAATTGTATCAAAGTACGATTGGGTATAAAAGGATAAGTCGAAGAAGCATGTACTTTGAAACAACGCCCTTTTTTCGGAGTGTTCAATCCCCGTTGCTACATCACGTACGACAGCTTCTATCCATGCCCATGGATGGCCCAAAACGTTTACAACCATCGGATTAAAGCAGAAAGCTATCTCATCCGGATATTCAATCGTTGTATTATCTATCTTATGAGTTCGCATTGCTATTCAGATTTATATGTTTCACATCCTTTGAGAAAATACCAAATACACGATTCATTATATTTTGTATTGCTATTTCAATATCTTTTGAATATATGTCTTCATGTTTCCCTGTACGATAAAGCCTGGTACCTTTTTCTGCTATTTTCCGGGCTACGAGATAAGCAAATGACTTAGGCTTTTCTACTTGAATACCTTTATCTATCATCCACTGCCGAATAATCTTATAAAAACCCTTAGGTACTTTCCCCGGTCCACGTCCTGTTTCCAATACACCGAAAGCCTTCCTACCAAACAGAATTCCATGATCATCATCCACTACGACATGCAAGCTCTTGATAGTCCTTCCACTTGCACGCTGCCCAGCCTGTATATGGTTCTCAACAATACGCTGCCGAAGACTTTCCAATTCTTCATTCAGGATACCATTTATCTCTTTTCTCCTATCTTCCATAACTAACACATTGAGACTCCTTGAACCTCTTTAAGTTTCAATTCTATTACAATTCCGGTAACATTCACATCCAATTTATCGTAAAAGATAGAATAAGGAACTTCATCACTCACCCACTCAAATAATCCACTTTTATTAAGCTCACGAATAAAGTTCACTGCATGTTCTTTACAACGTTCTATGATAGTATCATTCTCCTTACCGTCAAAATCAAATTCAGTCTTATCGGCAAATGCTATCATGCAATTAGGGCAATCCCTCAACTGCGTTCTGGATATAATAAACTTACCGGATACAGGTAGTAGATTAATGATAGCCGGTAATGGTATCTTATCCAATCGGACATTAGCCGTCGCCCAGTTATCAAACAAATAGGTTATACCCTTCAGCTTTTCTGCAACAGAAGCCATTTTCCTTTCTACACTTGTGTTCATTTGCTATTATCTTGATAAATTTTACGTAATCTTCGCTCATATCTTATCTTCTCTGCATCCATATCAAGACATTTATACACTCTTACCCATGGAACACTTTCTACCTGCTCATGGTCAGTTATTCCCATACGGGTTGCATAATAGTCCACCAACCCAAACAAGCCAAATGATAACTGATCCACACCCGCACGTTTTTCCTCAGGAGTAGGCGCCACACTTGTTGTTTCAAACAGCTTGGTTATCCGTTCCACCTCTTTAGTAACCCATGAGGAAAAGCCCAAAACATCCTCTACCTCACATACTTCTATTTGTTCAACAGAGAATCCTAAAAGGACATGACATGGTATCATTATACAATCAACATCGCTTGATATAGATTGTAGTCCCATAAGTTGCCCAATAGTGGTATCATTCAGATTATCCGGCAAACGAACTCCCAAAATGAAATCCGGCTTTGGGAGTTTCTTTATCTGTTCCAATAATTCAGTAACATTACTTGCCACCTCACTTAATATCAAAAATTCTTTTACTGTCATATCTGTCCTAATTTTGCTTTTGGTCGTTTGGGAATTGGTTTGATACGGAAGAACATTGCCATTATCAGCATATCAAGATAATCCGGAGAATGACCAAGTATCTCTTTCATTTTCTCTTTACTGATTATTCCTTTCTTTCGGGTATCAGCATCTATATGGTCTTGCTTTAAAACTCCTAATTCTTCGATTATACGCTCTCTTTGGGCTTCCGTACATATAATCCTTATCTGTCGGTTATTTATTAGCTCTGCGAGCTTAAAAGCACACTCTGATTTCAGATTGTCAAACTCCGGATTAATAGGGCGGTTACCACCATGAAACTCTTTGATGCCATTCAGATAACTTTCAAGATAACTCCCCAGCCCATCACTATCAACTACCATCATGCTACGTGGAATCTTCCACTGTATCATCATGTTTTTAAGATCCGTTTCAATGGATTTACCCGTACTGTATTCCTGGTCTAACCTGATGTTACATACATTACCTATCCAATGCCCACAGACAAAACGGTCTCGGCCTTTCATTGCAAGGTCAGAAGAACCAGTCGATAAGCCTACCGGTTGTACATGCTCGTTTGTAAACAAGTCACAAATAGCATCATAATCACAAAGTACTGCCGGATCATTATCATATTCCCAATTGCCGAAATACAAACGCTCTTTCGTTACTTTATCATTAGTATTTTTCAAAGTGTTTATATAGTCTTCTGTTGCAAATGGATTGTCTTGTACCAACGCCTGTACAAAAGCATAACCATCTTTTAACTTATGCTCTTTCCATGGTTTATAAAATTTATCGTATAACCAGTTCTTTTTGGGATTACAAGTAATAAGAATTTTCCCCGGAACATTATAGACATCATTCAAGTGCCGCCCTATACGGGTCTG
>UMEW01031314.1_pt1 | contig 10826 bp, 9 predicted proteins | sample 1964851 | NCBI WGS metagenome assembly UMEW01 (sample SAMEA4836030, study PRJEB28245) | human gut metagenome | biome: gut microbiome; material: fecal sample | place: Denmark | collected 2008 | reverse complement strand
GGGTGGAGCAATTCGTAAAGTCAGACGAATTCCGTAGTGGCGCATATCGCAACAAAACGATAATCGTCCACTCTAAACAGAAAGGCGCAGAGACCGAAGCTAACACTCGTCTGCTTCTGGATGTGGAAAACCCGAAAAATCCGGTGGAGATCGTGATCCATGTCAATATGCTCAAAGAAGGTTGGGATGTCAACAACCTCTATACCATTGTCCCGCTTCGGACGGCCGCATCCAAAATTCTGCGAGAGCAGATGGTCGGTCGCGGTCTGCGCCTGCCCTATGGGGAGCGTACCGGTGACCGGGATGTAGATGCCGTCATGCTGACTGCCCATGATAAATTCAATGATATTCTGGCGGAGGCGCAGCGCGGTGATTCCATTTTCAAGGCAGGGAATGTTATCAAGGCGGAAGAAATTGTGCCGGAACAGGTTACCACCACGCAGTTATCGTTTGACATGCCGTCCAACGAAAGCCACGATGAAGCATATTCCTTCACACAGATTGAGCGGACAGAGCAGACCGACGCTGTGATCTCCAGAGCGCAGACGCTGATCCGGCAGGAGGTTTCCCGCAGCATTCAGACCGAGCCAGAGCATACCGTTACACCTCAAACCGCACAGAAAATTGTTGATACGGTTGCTGCACAGCTCTCTGTGGATAAGGACTTGGGCGTTACGTTCCATGAAAATGAGATGCCGTTGGCCGCATGGATGCTGTATCAGACGGAGCAGACACATATCGCCGCAAAAGCAAAGTTCATCCCGATTCCCCGTATCAAGATCACGGATGCCGGCGTTGAGGAATATGTGTTTGTGGATTTTGATCTCGATGTGTCGGCCTTTAATCATGTGCCTATTCGCAATGAATTGCTAATCCAGAACCTTGAAGACATGGCAGATCGCCAGCGCATCAAGGGAGACGCCATTGATTTTGAAGGCTATAACCCCAAGAAAGTAATTCTGGATGAGCTGCGCAAAAAGCCGGAGATCGACTATGAAAAATGCTCTGCGCTTTTGTTCAAAATGATCTCCCGACTTTGCGACCACTATACAGCGAACCACGGCGAGAACGGCATGCGCAATATCGTTATGATGTATAAGCGCGATATCGCAAACAAGCTGTATGCGCAAATGATGCAGCATTTTTACTGTAAGAACGGCTTTCTGCAAGAGGAGGTCGTTGGTACCCGCGAATATAATCTCCAGCAGACTTATAGCTGGAGAGAAAAGGTCGGCCTTTTTGAATCCTTTACCGAGGATATCAGGAATGTGCTGTTTACCGGTATTCAAAAGGGCGTTTTCAGTGAGGCGAAGTTCCATAGCAAGGACGGAGAGCTGACGCTTGCCCGTGTGATGGAAACAGATTCTGATGTCATCAACTGGCTTAGACCGCATCCCCGTGAGTTCAATATCACCTATAACCACGGCCATGCGTACGAGCCGGACTTCGTGGTAGAAACCGAGGATATTATTTATCTGGTGGAGGTCAAGGGCGAGGATAAGCTCAATGACCCGGATGTAATCGCAAAGAAAGAGCGAGGGATACAGTATTGCGCCGTTGCCTCCCGTTGGGGCAAAGCCAACGGATACAAGGAGTGGCAGTATTTGTTTATTCCGGCGGGGCAGATCAGGTCGAGTTCTACCTTTGCGCTTTTGGCCGAGAGGTTTAAGGAGCTGTAATGGTCGATAGCTATAGTATCGGCTATGTACCACATAGGAGAAAGAGGTTTATTATGAGTTATTCGGGCATTGAGCATAAACTGAGAGTTTTTATCAGTTCTAAATGTGGCGGGAAATACACCATCGCAAGGAAATCGTTACAGAAGCTGTTAGATGTAACAGGCTTGGTAGAAACATATGTTTTTGAAACAGATCCAGCCAGCAGCGAAGACACGCAAAGTGCTTATTTGGATTATGTTGACAATTCAAATCTCTGTATCTTTCTCGTTGATAATGCGGATGGGGTTCCTCCGGCTGTCTTAAGTGAAGAAAAAAGAGCAAAAGACAAGCATTTAAGATTGCTTTATATTTTTTGCGATGAGAACAAGAAAGAGCCAACCCCCATGCAGGAAGATGTCAGAAAACTGCAATCAGCAAAGTATGCTCTTGCACACGAGTTTTCTGACATCGTCTCCAAAGCATACGATAGCGTTATGCAGGACGTTATCGCGGTATATAAGAAGAAGGAAGAACTGTTTTCGGTCGAAAAGAGCGAAGTCGAGCCAATAAGTGCTAAGGCGCTAATCACTGAAACATATTCGCTTCCAGCCACGAGTTTTTCAAAATACCCGCATGTTGCATGTGTACTCACAAAAAATATACTTCCGGTGAACCCGCTTAATAAAGAGGATGAAGAAACATCGCTCGAAAGACTGCTGTCTGAGCATCTGCAAACCGTTATTCTTCAAAAGCCCTTTGATGAGACTATTATCGATAGCATATGCACCGAAGTGAGCAAAGAGAATAACGGGGAAATATGCGAAGTTTTGCAGCTGCGATATCAGGCTCAAAAATGCTACTATCTCACTAAGTATGATGAATGTCTTATGTTGCTTCAGCAAGCTGTTTCTACTGCGATTAATAAGCAAGGTATTCCAACGTGGATTGCAAACGACATCGCAATCGATATCCGACATGTCCAAGGACGAATTGACGAAAGAAATAGCACATTCACTCTTGAAAATCCGGGTCAAAAACTAATAGATACGAGCGGCGAACCGGTGTATTTCCCGTACTTGGATAGACAAGTCGAAAACATGCAGGAAGAGATAGCCAAAAAATATTATTCTCAGTTAAGCATTTCTCCCTACACAACAAACTGGGGTGGACTGGATCAGATTTTTTCTCCGCTTGCAAATGCTTTTTGCATTGCTGAAATGCACGGATCTATTGTTCAAACAGAGATAACGCGAGACAGGCTCATTTCGATTTATTCGATGCTCTGTATTCTTTATGAAGATCATGAATTGCTTGTCGAATACATTAAGTATCTTATAATCAACCGAGACTTGAAGAAACTTGATGCGGTAATCAGGACATATAATCAATCCATAGATATCCTCAATGGTCAGGATATTGATTCGATTATGGATTGTATCAATAATATGTTTGATCCTATTCATCAAATAATGTCTAAATATCTTCTGGCCAGCCGGCTTGGATATTATATGAGCGACACAGCATATTCTGCTCTTTATAGCGAATTGATAGATTACGCTATGAGGTGGGTTCAAGATGATAAGCGTGTTTACAATATCAATACTTTTATTTTTGATTTTTTTGGACAGAACACTTACCGTATGAATGGCAAAGATATTGTTGCCTTTATACGTGAGGTGTTTCATCATGGGTTGAAGCGCTTTTATATGGATTGTTTTAAGGTGCTTCGCAGTATTGATTTTGAAAAGATTACTCAGAAGGATCAGCTCAAGGTAAAACAAGTATTACTTGATGTGACAGCGACAGAAAACGAACAACTCTTTGATCAATACTATTCTTCGGCAGTTATCCGGTTTTGCAAGACTACTGAGGTGTTATACGAAGACCTTGAAGCAGTAATAGCGGAAAAGTATCCTGATTTTTATAAGCATACATTCTTGTTGGAAATGTCAGCACAACGAAATCAAGACTTCTCTGAGCACATCAAATCGTATATAGCGGAAGCAAAATCTCGCAACGAAACGCAGGAAATGAATGGGACATATTCTGGATATGCCTACAAAAGCCTTGATGTGGTTTATAATATTCTAAAAACAGAGGAAATCATTCTCGGTTCAGAATTGCTAAAAAGCATTATCGATGCAGGAATTGAAACTCTATCTTCAGAAAAGCAAACAATACAAGCCAAGAGATCGGCGGTTCGTCTTTTGCAATTTGTATATTTCAGAAGCCGTGAACAAAAAGAACTCTGGAATGAAATAGGCGACCAAATGATAGCCAATGCTGCAGCTTTTTCTATCGGAAATGAGATGGGATTTTTCTCAAAAGATACAAATCGCATATTATCATTCCAGTATTACCTCTTTATTTACAGTTCTTTCGAACCAGGCTGCGAAGGTCTGCTTGATCAGCTATATTCAACAGATTCATCGGAAGCGTATACCATTGTGCAGTTTTTGAAGATAATAACTGATTTTCTTGAGTGCGCAAAAGATCAATTGGAGGATGATACTCTCATTTCAGCATTTTTGTATTATAGCATTTTTATGTCACAGCATAAGGAGCGAGATGTAAAGTATTACGCGACCACATGTCTGATTGAGCTAACTAATTTCGAAAATGCAAAACGCCTTGCTTTGATTCATCTATCGCAAATCATGGATACTGGATCACAAGCAGCTAAGATTGCAATCTTAACTCGTCTGGGGCGAATACAGGTTAATGAGGATGATTCGTATTTAAGGCAAATAATAAACAAAGGCAAGTCAGACAGCAATTATCTTGTACGGTTTGTTGCAGCGCGTGACGATCTTGACTCTATTGGTGACAACGTATGAAAGAACAAAGAGGCTATATCGTAATCCTCCCGGAACAGATCATCGAAATCCCCCTAAGCAGCAACCTTTCCTGGCTGCGGATGTTCTATGCGCTGCCGCGTGAGCTTGTGGAGAAGCGTCCGGAGTATTTGGAACTGCCGAGAAATATCCGGCGTTTGCTCGACAGCGAAAAGTACCGCAGTATGCTGAAAAGCGACAGCTTTTTGGAGCTTGTATGGGATTGCTATGCCTGGGCTGCCTGGCAGTTCTTTCAGGTTCCGAAAAAGGGCGGCAAGTATCAGGACATCCCCGGAGACTGGCAGAAGTATTCCGGCGACTTCCCATTGTGGAGAATGGCATATCTCATTCTCCCACATTTCCGCAACAGGATCGAGGCGTCTGACGGCGGCAGCTTCCAGGAGCTCTTTACGGAGCCCACAGCGCATGACATTGATTGGCTGACATACGAGCAATTCAGCGTGTTTGTTGAAGACCTCACCAAAATAACCGTCGAAGAGGAAAACTGGCAGCCGCTTATTGACGAGATATGGAAATCCCGTCAGCCGGAGGATTATGCCGGAAAAAGCGTTCAGAAGCGGGACTTCATGCGCTCATGGATGCACAGCCGGACAATACCCGCCCTGTCCTTGGAGGAAATCAGAGCAAACGGGCTGTCAATCAACGGCGATGCTCTCTATGATATCGCTGACCCAAGTGCGGAATTTGAAACGAGGGTTCTGGAAAAAGCCAAGATGGATGATTTCAAAAGCCGTTTGAGTGAGACGGATCAGAGAATTCTGGAGCTTCGAGCCGCGGGTTATTCTCAGAAAGAAATCGCAGAGAGGGTTGGTTTCAAGGTGCCGAGCGCAGTTTCAAAGCGAATCCGGCAGGTGGCAAATCGTTTTGACGATTTTGTAAGCAAGGAATACGGCGAATTCATAGACAAGCATATAGAGTAGGAATTGCGCCTTTTCGCTGTGTACATACGTACCGAAAAAGTTTTTCAAAAAAATTCTCAAAATTGGAACAAAACACATTCCCCCATGCCCATATACTATGGAGAGGGAGAAAACAAGCGAAGCTTTGTCAAAAGACGGAGCCTCGCTTGTTCTTTATCTGAGAGAAATTTGCCGGAGGTGCAACATGAAAGAACAGAACAGAATAACGGAAGCGGCTTCCGAAAATCGAAAGCGCGGTAGGCCTCCGATAGATATCGGGACTACTTCCTGCTTAGACGGTACTCGCCGTACACAGGTCAATGCAAAGTATATGTTTGAGGCAATCAATATAATTTCGGAAGCCGCTTCCGAAATTCCGGACAGCCATATGCTCTGGCGTTCCGATGACGCAACACAAACCGCCACCGGGAAGCACGGCATACTGGAACAGATTGGTCGTATGTGGCTGCAGGATCGTATGTCCTATGAATCCTGCGTCCTTATCGCGAACTTATCTATCAGTGCATTGAAGATGGGGTACAAATCCCGTGAGATCGAATATGCGATTCGTAAAATCCGCAATGCAGCCAAGCTTGTAAAGAAGAATCCATATAGTGATTGGTTCTACCAGTCGGAGGTGGAAGCCATCAGAGAGTTTCAGAGAATGGCCGGAGATTGAGGAATTTCGGAAGCGGCTTCCGAAATTCCTTCCTTCAAGCCGCTGCGGGCAGGCGCCGTACATAGCCCGGACATTTTGCCGGGCTAAATCTTACGAAGGAGTGATAGCATGTCACAAATCGAAATCATTAAAGCAAAGGTTGCACCTGCCGACGCCGCACGACAGTACGGATTGACCGTACACAGGAACGGGATGGCGCTATGCCCGTTCCACAACGACGCCAACCCGAGCATGAAGCTCTATGACGACCACTTCTACTGCTTCGCCTGCGGGGCGCACGGGGATGTCATCGACCTGTCAGCAAAGCTTCTGGGGCTGAGCTTTACGGAGGTTATTCACCGTATTGCCGTGGATTTTGGCATTGACCCGGACAAGCCGCCGACTTTGATGCCGGTAAGACCGTATCTCGCGCAGTTCCGGAAGGACGAAACGCTGTGCATTTCAGTTCTCACGGAATATGAGCAGCTGCTCCGCCGCTGGAAGACCGAATACGCACCGAAAACGCCGGATGAAGAATTCGACGACCGTTTCGTGGAAGCCTGTCAGATGCTCGACACAATCGAGTATTTGGCAGATTTTTTATGCGCCGCAACATTGGAGGAGCGCGTAAAAACCGTGGACGACCTGCTTCAAAACGGTCTGATAGAAAAGCTGCGTTACAGATTGGAGGGGGTGCATGCCAATGGACGAGCTGCTTGATTGCCCAATCTGGTGGAACGGAAAAGATATTGTCGAGGCGGCATTCTGCGAAGAGTTCACACGCAATCATCAGCTCGCTTATGATTGCAGCGCCTTCTTTACACCGGAGGGACACATGACGGACGAGCGCCCGTTGAAACAGAAAATCTATCATGAGCTGAAAATCTGCGCCGTCAAAAACGTACCGCACACCATCAACAATATCGTGGAGCTTTTGAAATTCTACAGTACGGGTATCGATCTTGCGCCGCAGCAGGACAGAGTTCATCTTGCAAACGGAACGCTGTATCTGGACGGGACGATTGTCCCCGGAAAGCCTGAGATCGTCCGCAGCCGTTTGCCGATCAGGTACGATCCCGATGCTCCGAGACCGGAAAAGTGGCTGCGATTTTTGCATGACCTGTTCCATGAGGAAGATATCCCGGCTTTGCAGGAATACCTCGGATACTGCCTCATCCCCTCTACCAAAGGTCAGAGAATGATGATTATCAAGGGAAAGGGCGGCGAAGGAAAAAGCCAGATCGGCAGCGTCATGAACGCTGTCTTCGGCAGCAACATGAAGGACGGCAGCATCGGAAAAGTCTCGGAAAACCGATTCGCCCGCGCCGACCTTGAACACCAGCTTCTTATGATCGATGACGATATGAAAATGGAAGCGCTGAAACAGACCAACTATGTAAAATCCATCGTTACCGCACAGGGGAAAATGGATTTGGAACGCAAGGGCAAGCAGAGCTATCAGGGCTGGATGTTCTGCCGACTGCTCGCCTTCTCCAACGGAGATTTGCAGGCGCTTTATGACCGCTCCAACGGCTTTTACCGCCGTCAGCTCATTCTGACCACGAAAGAAAAGGCGACAGACAGGATGGATGATCCGGATATCGCCGATAAAATGAAGGATGAGGCGGAGGGCGTTTTTCTCTGGATGTTTGCGGGATTGCAGCGGCTTGTTTCAAACAAATTCCAATTCACGGAAAGTGAGCGCATCCGCAATAACCGCGAGTACGTAAAACGGGACTCCAACAACCTGATCGATTTTATGGAGGATGAGGGCTATGTGCGGCTCAAAGCCGATTGCAGTGCCTCTTCCAAGGAAATCTATAAAACCTATGCCATCTGGTGTGAGGAAAATGCAATGACGCCTTTGAAGCCCCGTTCCGTCAGTGATTTTCTGGTGGAGAACGAGAAGAAATACAATCTCGAGCACACCAACACCATTACGAATTCTGCCGGACGGCGCGTCTGGGGATTTCTCGGAATCGAGCTGTTGGTGAAACCCTACTGTAACAGCAGCTTGCGGTAAAACGATATGTACGTATGTACACAGCGAGAAGGCGATGTTCGCCAATATACAGGAGGTGCCGATGAACAAGGAGCTTGAACGACTGAATGATGAAAAAACCCGTAATGAGGCAAAGATGCGACAACTGAAAAATGAGATCAAGGCTATGGAAGCCGCTGAAAAAGGGCTTCTCCGGAAGCAGCGGAACCGGAGAATCTTCACTCGCGGCGGGATGTTGGAAGCATTCCTTCTGAAACCGCTGCTGCTGACCGACAAACAGGTACACGAGCTCCTGCTCACGGCGTTCCGTCAGCCTGCCGTTGACGCGCTCCTAAAGGCGATGATCCAAAACGCCGGAAAAGAAGACACCGGGGATGAGACCCGATGAAAGAGGGCGCAATTATACACCGGTTTCCCGGTGCTCTTGCGTTTACAAGGTTGTTGGATTCTCGCAGGCTCCAATCACAGGGGCAAGCCCCTGCGCCGTTCCGGCTACCCTGTTTTAAGGTCGCAAAGCGCGACTTGTGGGAATGGAGGTGATTCATTATCGCATGTCCGCATTTTTCAATCTCTATCCGGCAAAGAAGCAAACGGCAGTCCGCCGTTGCCGGAGCCGCCTATCAGAGCGGCGAAAAGTTTTTCAGCGAGTACGACTTGAAGACAAAAAACTACAGCTATAAATCCGGCGAGGTCTTGGCAAAAGGCATTCTCCTTCCACCCAATGCTCCGCCGGAATACGCAGACCGTCAGGCACTGTGGAATGCCGCCGAGAAGGTCGAAGGACAATGGAACGCCCAGCTTGCGCGGGGAATCATCATGGCGCTGCCAATAGAACTGCCCAAAAACGAATATGAAGCCTTGATCCGCGATTACTGCCGGGAGCAATTTGTCTCCCGCGGCATGATCGCGGACTTTGCGATTCACGACAAAGGCGACGGCAATCCTCACGCGCATATTCTGCTGACAATGCGGGCGATGAACGAAAACGGGAAGTGGCTTCCGAAAGCGCGCAAGGTTTACGATCTCGACGAAAACGGCGAACGCATCCGGCTCCCGTCCGGCGAATGGAAAAGCCATAAGGAAAACACCGTTGACTGGAACGACAGAAAGTACGCCGAGGTTTGGCGTACCGAATGGGCGAAGGCGGTCAATCGGTATTTTGAGAAAAACGGTATCCCCGAACGGCTCGATCTTCGCTCCTTTGAGCGCCAGGGCAAGGCGGAGCTTCCGACGATTCATCTCGGTCCGGCGGTCGCCCACATGGAGGAAAAAGGAATCCGCACGGAGATCGGTGAATACAACCGCCAGATAAAAGAGCATAACAGCGCGCTTTCTTCGCTGCGGCGACTGCTGACCGATCTGTCCGCCTGGCTCAAATCCGTGGTGCGGAAGATTTCGGAATTCACCGAGAAAGAAGCACCCCAGCCCACGATTCTGGATTTTGTCAATGCCTATTATGATATGAGAAAGAATCAGCGTTTTGACTGGAATAAATACGCGAAACAAAAAGGTTCTGTCGTAGATTTGAAGCAACGTTCTAAAATCTTCAACTGGCTGCAGGAAACAGGGATCACAACTATGGAAGATTTCAAGGTCATGCTTAAATCCCAACAGCCGATTATCGACAAAGTCAAAGCCAACGAAAAGCGCATCAAGCGTCTGGAAACCGGCATCGGTTATATCGACACCAGCGCACGCCTGAAGCCGATTGCCGATAAATCCAAGCGTGGATTCAAAAGTATAAGAGAAAAGTATGCAGAGGCACACGGGGACGAACTCGCCGAATACAACAAAGCAATTCGGTATTTGAAAGCAAACAACATCACCAACGAAGACCGTGAAAAGCTTGCAGCCGAAGTGCGGATGCTCAAAAAGGAAAACAAGAAGCTCAATGACCAACTGCAATCTGCAAGTATGGATTCGGAAATTATCCGGCAAATCCGGTATTGTGTGGACACAGTGCTCCATGAAGCAGAGATTCCAGAGAAAAAAGAAAGTGTCATGGTGATGTTGAAAGCAGATAGGACACCCGCACCGCAGAAAAGGATTCACAAAAAAGAGGAGCTGTCAATGTAACCGCAAGGATGATTTGACTTGAGCCTCGATTCATCAAAGACAGCAGAAATAAGACATCGTCATCGCAGTACGTGGATGACAGAAAGTGAGTTGTATATGAAATAATGCTTGAATAGCTGGCTGGCTGGAAAGGACTTGTATTTGGAAAACTACAGGAACGAATTGATGCAGGATCGAAACTTTATTCGCTGCTCCGTTATGATAGCTGAACTGCTGTTAAAATATAAGACGAAAGAAATCGGTGATACGGAGGATAACGGGGAACCCACCGGTTCCCCGCCCTCGGAATTTACATATAGGTACTTGATAATATCTGTGTCATTGTTTATAATAAACCCATATAGAAAAATACTACTGACAATATAATGAAACATGGAAAAGCGTTAGAGGATTTTACGGAAAGGAGATGAGCTGTTCATGGAGAACGCATATATCTATACTCGTGTTTCCACGCTCATACAGGTGGATGGCTTCTCTCTTGATGCGCAGGAAGAAGAAATCAGAGACTTTGCCAAGAGGCGGGATATCAGCATCGTAGGAAAATACTCTGACGAGGCTGTAATAATAGGACTAAAAACATTAAGGCTCAAAAAGTGCTGAAAATACGGCGTTTTTGAGCCTTATCACATAAATAAGCGCAAATAGTACATAGCGCGTCTGTTTACCCAAAGTGGCGCT
>UMEW01048814.1_pt1 | contig 10943 bp, 5 predicted proteins | sample 1964851 | NCBI WGS metagenome assembly UMEW01 (sample SAMEA4836030, study PRJEB28245) | human gut metagenome | biome: gut microbiome; material: fecal sample | place: Denmark | collected 2008 | reverse complement strand
GACTACACGCGGACCTACGCGCAGTTCCGCGACGACGTGGACGATTTTGCCCGCGCGCTCGTCTCGCTCGGCGTGCGCCGGGGCAGCAAGGTCGCCATCTGGGCCACGAACGTGCCCGCGTGGTTCATCACCTTCTGGGCCGCGACGAAAATCGGCGCCGTGCTCGTCACGGTCAACACGGCGTATAAGATCCACGAGGCGGAATATCTGCTGCGGCAGTCCGACACGCACACGCTCGTCATGATTGACCACTGTCTGGACTCGAACTACCGTGAGATCATCCAAACCCTCTGCCCGGAGCTGGCCGACGCAAAGCCCGGCTCCGCCCTGCACTGCCGCAAGCTGCCGTTCCTGCGCAACGTCATCACCGTCGGCTTCCGGATGCCGGGCTGCCTGACCTTCGACGAGGCGATGGATCGGGCCAATATGGTCCCGCGCGAGCAGATTTTGCGCATGGCCGCGGGCGTGCGGCCGGACGACGTGTGCAACATGCAGTACACTTCCGGCACAACGGGCTTCCCGAAGGGCGTCATGCTGACGCACTACAACGTCGTCAACGACGGCAAGTGCATCGGCGACCGGATGGATCTGTCCACGGCCGACCGGATGATGATTCAGGTGCCGATGTTCCACTGCTTCGGCATGGTGCTCTCCATGACCTCCTGCATGACGCACGGCGCGACGCTCTGTCCGATGCCGTATTTCTCGGCCAAGGTCTCGCTCGCCTGCATCAATCAGGAGCGCATCACCTGCTTCAACGGTGTGCCGACGATGTTCATCGCCATGTTCAACCATCCGGACTACAAAAAGACCGATTTTTCCTATATGCGCACCGGTATCATGGCCGGTTCCGGCTGCCCGCCGGAGCTGATGCGCCGGGCCGCCCAGCCGGACGAGATGCACATGACCGACATCGTCAGCGTCTACGGCCAGACCGAATCCGCCCCCGGCAGCACCATGAGCGCCTGCGGCGACCCGCTCGATCTGCGGTGCAACACGGTCGGCTACGCTTTCCCGCACATCGAGTGCAAGATCATCGACCCCGAGACCGGCGAGGAAGTGCCGGACGGCGTCAACGGCGAGTTCTGCTCGCGCGGCTACAACACCATGAAAGGCTACTACAAGATGCCCGAGGCCACGGCCGCCACCGTTGACAAGGAGGGCTGGCTGCACTCCGGCGATCTGGCCTGCCGGGACGAAAACGGCTGCTACCGCATCACCGGGCGGCTCAAGGACATGATCATCCGCGGCGGCGAGAACATCTACCCCAAGGAGATTGAGGAATTCATCTACACCCACCCGGCCGTCAAGGACGTACAGGTCATCGGCGTGCCGGACAAGAAATACGGCGAGGAGGCCATGGCCTGCATCATCCTCAAGGAGCCCGGCAGCGTGACCGTGGAGGAGATGCTGGACTATATCAAGGCCAGCATGGCACGGCACAAGGTGCCGAAATACATCGATTTTGTCGACGCATTCCCGATGAACGCAGCCGGAAAAATCCTGAAATACAAGATGCGCGAGGAGGCGACGGAGCGCTTCGGCCTGGAGGGCGCGGCCGGGATCGACACGGCGCAGACCGCCGAGCAGGTGAAGCGGTAAGCACCGATAGCCGGTATTAGTAAAATTTATACTTGACAGCCTGCAAAGACTGTGTTAAATTTGGGGCAAGTTCAAATCAAAAAAAGCTGTGACGAAGACGGTCGGACGGACTGCTTTCAGAGAGCCGGTGGTTGGTGCAAACCGGCAGCACGAACTCCTGTGACCTATCACTTCCGAGCTGGAGGCCCGAACACCATTCGCAAGTAGACGCCTCTCGTCCGCCCACGTTACGGGATAGGGCTTGTCAGAGCCTGAAGCGGCAGTTCTCAGAGCTGCAAGTTGAGTGGTACCACGGGTATTGTGATTCACAAACTCGCCTCAAAGATTCTTAGGAATCCTTGAGGCGAGTTTTTTCGTTCGAAGTAACTTACACAGTTTAACACAGGAGGAACCCACTATGATGATGCAAACCAAGAAGCCGGCTGCCAACCCGCTGATGGAGATCGCAGAGCGAATCCGCGAGATGCGCGAGATCGTCGGCTACAGCGAAGCGGAGATGGCCGAGAAGACCGAGGTCAGCGTCGAGCAGTATCACAGCTATGAGCAGGGCACGGTCGATTTCCCGTTTACGTTCATGCACAAGTGCGCGCTGGCGTTCGGCGTGGAGCTGACGGATCTGCTCGAAGGCCAGAGCGCCAAGCTCTCGAGCTACACGGTGACGCGCCGGGGCATGGGTCCGGTGACGGCCAGCGAGGACGGCATCACCATTCAGAATATGGCGGCAATGTTCCGGCAGAAGCTGGCGACGCCGTATTGGGTCACCTATCAGTATTCCAAGGAGCTGCAGAGCCAGCCGATCCACACCACGACGCATGCCGGACAGGAATTTGACCTCGTCGTGAAGGGGACGCTCCGTGTGCGTGTCGGCGAGCACGAGGAAGTCCTCCACGAGGGCGACAGCATCTTCTACAAGAGCTCCACGCCGCACGGCATGATCGCCGTGGATGGGCAGGACTGTGTATTCCTCGCAATGATCATGGCGAGCAGCGAAAAGGAGCAGGACCTGTCCGTGCGGACACGGGCGTTGGAGGAGACGCCGGAGCAGCAGCTGCTCTGTGACCAGTTTGTCCACGGGGTGGAAAAGGAAGACGGCTCGTTGGAGCGGCTGGAGTTCCACAACGAGGACAAATTCAATTTTGCATTCGACATCGTGGACGGCCTCGCGCGGCGCGAGCCGGACAAGCTCGCGATGGTGCATGTCGCAAACGACATGACTGAGCGGCGGTTCACGTTCAAGGACATGAAGGACGCTTCGAGTCAGGCGGCGAACTATTTCACGTCACTCGGCGTGAAGCGCGGCGACCGCGTGATGCTGGTGCTCAAGCGGCACTATCAGTTCTGGTTTGCGATCCTCGGCCTGCATAAGCTGGGCGCGATCGCCATCCCGGCGACGAACCAGCTGATGGAGCATGATTTCACCTATCGCTTCAAGGCGGCGGGCGTGAGCGCGATCGTCTGTACGGCGGACGGTGACACGGCACATCAGGTCGACATCGCGGAGGCCGACGCGGGTGTGCATCTGACGAAGGTTCTCGTCGGCGGCAAGCGCGAGGGCTGGCACGACTTTGACGCGGAATACGGCCTGTTCTCCCGGCGCTACACGCGCAAGGACGACGCGCCCTGCGGCGACGATCCGATGCTCATGTTCTTCACGTCCGGCACGACCGGCTATCCGAAGATCGCCGTTCACAGCTACAAATATGCGCTGGGCCATTACGTTACGGCCCGGTACTGGCACTGGGTGCAGCCCGGCGGACTGCACTTCACGATCTCCGAGACCGGCTGGGGCAAGGCGCTCTGGGGCAAGCTGTATGGCCAGTGGCTGTGCGAGGGTGCGGTGTTCGTCTACGACTTTGATCGGTTCGACGCCGAGAAGATCCTGCCGATGTTCGCCAAATACAACATCACGACGTTCTGTGCGCCGCCCACGATGTACCGGATGCTGATCAAGCAGGATCTGTCCCGCTTCGACCTCAGTTCCATCCAGCACGCAACGACCGCGGGCGAGGCGCTGAACCCGGAGGTCTATTATCAGTTTGAAAAGGCGACGGGGCTGCAGATCGCCGAGGGCTTCGGCCAGACGGAGATGACGCTCGGCATTGCGAACCTCGTCGGCCAGCCGCTCAAGCCCGGCTCGATGGGCAAGCCCATCCCCGGCTACGGCATCGACCTTGTCAATCAGGACGGCACCCCGACTGCCGACGGCGACACGGGCGAGATCGTCATCCATACCGCGGGACGAGAGCACTTCTGCGGGCTGTTTCTCGGCTATTATCAGGACAAGGAGCGCACTGAGGCCGTCTGGCACGACGGACTCTACCACACCGGCGACCTCGCGTGGCGCGATGAGGACGGCTTCTACTGGTACGTTGGCCGCGCGGACGACGTCATCAAGTCCTCCGGCTACCGCATCGGGCCGTTCGAGATCGAAAACGTCATCATGGAGCTGCCGTATGTGCTCGAGTGCGGCGTGTCCGCTGCGCCGGACGAGGTGCGCGGGCAGGTCGTCAAGGCCAGCATCGTGCTCGTCAAGGGCACCGAGGGCACGGAGGAGCTGAAGAAGGAAATCCAGAACTACGTCAAGCAGCATACCGCGCCGTATAAGTATCCGAGAATTGTGGAGTTCAAAGAAGAGCTCCCGAAGACCATCAGCGGCAAGATCATCCGAAGCAAGCTCTGATGACCGGGATCTTTCGACGATGCGGCGATTGAACCGGACCGGCATACGCTCAATATGTGTTCTCTGGGTTGCGCTGGTTTGCCCCAATATGCAGCTCCGGCAGACAGGGATGATGACAACAGAAAACCACCGAAAATTTTTCTTGACAATTGCATACTTTTTCGTTATGATTCTTAACAACAATAAAGGCTACGACGGAGAGGGTTCCGCGCAAGTCCTGTTTCAGAGAGCCGGTGGATGGTGTGAACCGGTAACAGACGCGCAGAATTTGTAGCTCCCGAGCCGGAGAGAAGAACGCCCGTAATGGCAAGTAGACCTCTCCCGCGTCAGCTGCGTCAGTGCTTAGACTTTGCTGGAAGTCGATGAGTGGTATCTGCCGTGAGGCAGGTGCAATTTGAGTGGTACCGCGGGTATGCTGTATGCAGCCCGTCTCAAAGAATCATTTCTTTGAGACGGGCTTTTTGCATCCACGGAGGTAACACCATGAAAAAAACACTCACAGGGCTGGACTTCAAAATTCAGGAAATGGCGGGACGCATCCGAGAGCTGCGCGAGATCTCCGGCTTTTCGGCGCAGACGATGGCGCTGAAAACAGGCACGAGCGAAGAAGAATATCTTCGCTGTGAGGCCGGGCAGAGCGACCTCAACTTCGCTTTTCTCTACCGCTGCGCGCTGGTTTTTGGCGTTGACGTTACAGATCTCATCGAGGGCAGCAGCCCAAAGCTTCGATCCTATACGCTGACACGCGCGGGTAATGGACAGAAGATCGAGCAGGCCCATGAGATGATCTATTACAACATGGCCTCCGGCTTTCAGAACCGCATTGCAGACCCGCTGTTCGTTGAAAACAAATACTCTGATGAAGCATTCTATTCGGACATTGAGCTGACCAGCCACGTCGGGCAGGAATGTGATCTTGTCATTCGCGGCAGTATGAAAGTTCAGGTCGGCGGACATACCGAGCTTCTGCATGAAGGCGACTGCATCTACTATGACAGCTCCATTCCGCACGGCATGGTTGCTGCGGACGGTCAGGATTGCCTGTTCTATGCGATCGTGCTCCGCCCACAGGAGCCGAGCCTCCCGGAGGCCGGCGGCGACCGCGCTGCCATGATCGAGACGGCGCAGAGTCCGGATCCGGAGGCGCGCATTTACACCCGCTTCGTCGATGCGCCCGAGGATGCAAACGGGAAACTGCAGTCCATCGCTTTCAAAAATGAGCAATCCTTCAATTTCGCATTTGACATTGTGGATGCGCTGGGCCGTGAAAAGCCTGAAAAGCTCGCCATGCTGCATGTGGCTCTGGATGGAACGGAGCGGCGGTTCACATTCAAGGACATGAAAGATGCTTCCAGCCAGGCCGCCAATTACTTTACCTCGCTCGGCATCCGACGCGGCAACCGCGTGATGCTCGTGCTCAAGCGGCATTACCAGTTCTGGTTTGCCATTCTGGGTCTGCACAAGATCGGCGCCATTGCGATTCCGGCTACCAATCAGCTTGTGGAGCATGATTTCTCTTACCGCTTCCAGGCAGCGGGCGTCAGTGCAGTTCTCTGCACGGCAGACGGCGATACTGCGTACCATGTCGACATTGCAGAGGCCGACACCGGGATGAAGTTGACAAAGATCATGGTTGGCGGCAGCCGGGACGGCTGGCACGATTTCAATGCGGAATACGGCCTGTTTTCCCGCCGCTATACGCGCAGGGACGACGCGCCCTGCGGCGACGAGCCAATGCTCATGTTCTTTACCTCCGGTACGTCCGGATACCCGAAAATTGCAGCACACAACTATAAATATCCGCTTGGACATTTTATCACTGCAAAATACTGGCATCAGGTCAACCCGGACGGGCTGCACCTGACCATCTCCGACACCGGCTGGGCCAAGAGCCTCTGGGGAAAGCTCTACGGTCAGTGGCTGTGTGAGGCGGCTGTGTTTGTTTATGATTTCGACCGCTTTGATGCAGAAAAAATTCTGCCGATGTTTGCGAAGTATCAGATCACGACATTCTGTGCGCCGCCCACGATGTACCGCATACTGATCAAGCAGGACCTGTCCCGATTTGATCTTTCTTCTATTCAGCATGCGTCTATTGCCGGTGAAGCGCTCAATCCTGAGGTCTTCCGCCAATTTGAAAAGGCGACCGGCATGCGCATCATGGAGGGCTTTGGGCAGTCTGAATCGACGCTCATCATCGGCAATCTGGCTGGCGACAGCCATAAGATCGGCTCTATGGGCAAGCCTGTCCCACTCTACGATGTGCATCTGCTGGACAGCAGCGGGCATGAAGCGGAGGCCGGCGACACGGGGGAGATCTGCATCAACATTCAAAACGGCATTCCCTGCGGACTTGCCTACGAATACTACAACAGCCCGGAGGTCACGGCAAAAACGTGGCACGATGGCTTCTACCACACGGGCGACCTCGCCTGGCGTGACGAGGACGGCTTCTACTGGTATGTCGGCCGTGCGGATGACGTCATTAAATCGTCTGGCTACCGCATTGGACCGTTTGAAATCGAAAATGTCATCATGGAGCTGCCGTATGTGCTCGAATGCGGTGTGTCTGCCGCCCCGGATGAGATCCGCGGGCAGGTCGTCAAGGCCAGCATCGTACTGGTCAAGGGCACCGAGGGCACGGACGCGCTGAAAAAAGAAATTCAGACCTATGTCAAGACGCATACTGCGCCGTACAAATATCCCCGTATTGTGGAATTCCGCGAAGCGCTTCCAAAGACCACCAGCGGAAAAATCATCAGAAGCAAGCTCTGAAGGAGGAGTCGGCCATGACACACAAACGCCTAACGCTTTTTGCCGGACATTACGGCAGTGGAAAGACGAATATCGCGCTGAATTATGCGCGGTGGCTCCGGCGAAAAGGCGAAGCCGTGACTGTGGCCGATCTTGACATTGTAAATCCCTATTTCCGGACGAAGGATTCAGAAGAAGATCTGAAAAAAGAGGGGATCGGACTGATCGTCTCACCGTTTGCAAATTCGAATCTCGATGTTCCGGCCATGCCGAAGGAGACCTACGCGCTGATTGCGGAGCGGGGAGAATGCGGCGTGCTGGACATCGGCGGAGACGACCGCGGAGCGCTGGCACTGGGGCGCTATGTTCCGGAGATCCGGGCGGAGGGTGATTATGAGATGCTGTTCGTCATCAACCGGGCCCGGCCGCTGACAAGGACGGTAGCGGATACGATCCTTGTGCTGCGGGAAATCGAGGCCGCCTGTGGGCTGCCGTTCACGGCAGTCGTCAACAATACGAATCTCGGGCAGGCGACGGCGGCGGAAGATGTGCTGTCAAGCATGCCCTATGCGGAAGCGGTCGCCGCGCGGGCAGGGCTGCCGCTCAAGATGACCTGCTGCGCTGCACGGCTCTGCGACGCGCTGCGCGGGAGCATTCCAAACCTGTTCCCGATGGAGATCCAGAAGCTATATTACCAATTACGATAAATGGAGGCACAAGATGGCAAAACTGATATTTCAGGAAGAACTCTGCAAGGGCTGCGGCCTGTGTGTGAACGCCTGTCCGAAGGGGCTGCTGGCGCTGTCGAAGACGCGGCTGAATCAAAAGGGACATGCGCCCGTGGAGCTGACGGAGCCGGACAAGTGCGTCGGCTGTGCGTTCTGCGCGACGATGTGTCCCGACTGTGTCATTACGGTAGAAAAGTAAGGAGGGCAGGAAGATGCAGGAAAAAGTATTGATGAAGGGCAACGAGGCCATCGCGGAGGCCGCGATCCTCGCCGGGTGCCGCCACTATCTGGGCTATCCCATCACGCCGCAGACCGAGGTCGCGGCCTATATGGCGAAGAAAATGCCGAAGATCGGCGGGACGTTTTTGCAGGCCGAGAGCGAGATCGCGGCCATCAACATGGTATACGGCGTGGCCGCGACGGGCAAGCGGGCGATGACCTCGTCCTCCAGCCCCGGTATCGCGCTCAAGTGCGAGGGCATTTCGTACCTGGCGGGCGCAGATCTGCCCGCAGTCATTGTCAATGTGCAGCGCGGCGGGCCCGGCCTCGGCGGCATTCAGCCATCGCAGTCCGACTACTTCCTCGCGACGCGCGGACCTGGCCACGGCGACTTCCATGTGCTGGTACTGGCTCCGGCGTCGGTTCAGGAGATGGCCGACCTGACCGGAAAGGCGTTTGACCTTGCGGAAAAATACCGGATGCCGGCAATGCTGCTGGCTGACGGCACGATGGGTCAGATGATGGAGCCCGTTCAGCTGCCGGAGGCGCGTGACCCGGACACAACTGAAAAGGATTGGGCCGTCACTGGAACGAAGTGCCAGCGGAAGCATCACGTTGTCAACTCTCTCTACCTCAGCCCGGCGGATCTCGAGCGGCTGAACATCGAGCGCTTCGAGCGATACGCCGAGATCGAGAAGAATGAGTGCATGTGGGAAGCGTTCATGATGGAGGACGCCGAGGTCTGCATCGTGTCCTGCGGTATTACCGCGCGCGTGTCGCGCAACGCGATCGTCGAAGCGCGCAAGCAGGGCATCAAGGCCGGCATGATCCGGCCGATCACGCTCTGGCCGTTCCCGAAGGCACCGCTGCGCAAGGCCGCTGATCAGGTGAAGCGGTTCGTTTGCGTGGAGCTCAACATGGGCCAGATGCGCGAGGATGTGCAGCTGGCGGTAGCGTGCAAAAAGCCGGTCGACCTTTGCTTCCGCGTGGGCGGCATGATCCCGTCGCCGGATGAGGTGCTGGACGCGATCCGCAAGGCAAACGAAGGAGGGAACGACTGATGGCTGTTGTATTTGAAAAACCGAAGGCGCTGACCGACGCCGTATTCCACTACTGCCCCGGCTGCACGCATGGCATCATCCATCGGCTCGTCGCCGAGGCGATCGACACGCTCGGCATCGAGGGCCGGACGATCGGCATTGCGCCGGTCGGCTGTTCCGTACTGGCCTATGACTACTTTACCTGTGACATGGTCGAGGCGTCGCATGGACGTGCGCCCGCAGTCGCGACGGGTGTGAAGCGGTCGCTGCCGGACAACATCGTCTTCACCTATCAGGGCGACGGTGACCTCGCGTCCATCGGCCTCTGCGAGACCGTCTCAGCCGCGGCGCGCGGCGAAAATATCACGGTCATCTTTGTCAACAACGCGATTTATGGCATGACGGGCGGCCAGATGGCCCCGACCTCTCTGCCCGGCCAGATCACACAGACGTCGCCCTATGGACGCGACGTCAACACCTGCGGCTGGCCGATCCGGATCTGCGAGATGCTCGCGACGCTGGAGGCCCCGGCGTATCTCGAGCGCGTGACCGTGAACAATGTGAAAAACGTGAAAAACGCAAAAAAAGCGATCGAAAAGGCGTTCCGTTATCAGGTGGAGGGCAAGGGCTTCTCACTGATCGAGGTGCTGTCGGCCTGTCCGACGAACTGGGGCCTGACGCCGCAGAAGGCGCTGGAGTGGATCGACGAGAAGATGATCCCGTACTATCCGCTGGGTGTCTACCGAGACAAGGAGGGCTGAGAGATGGCAGATCATCAAATCGTGATTGCGGGCTTCGGCGGACAGGGATTGCTGTTCTCCGGAAAGGTTCTGGCCTACGCGGGCCTCATCGAAGGGCGGGAGCTCAGCTGGCTGCCGTCCTATGGCCCGGAGATGCGCGGCGGCACGGCGAACTGCAACGTCATTCTGTCGGACGCCCCGGTCGGCTCGCCGATCGTAAACACGCCGAACGTGCTCATGGTTATGAACAACCCTTCGCTCGATAAATATGAAAACGCCGTGCAGCCGGGCGGAAAAATTTTCCTCGACTCCACGCTCATCGCCCGCAAGGTTACGCGCACGGATGTGGAGGCTTATTACGTCCCGGCCACGAAGATGGCAATGGACATGGGAATGCCGACGCTTGCCAACATGATCCTGCTCGGCGCGCTGATCGCGAAGACCGGGTGTGTCCGGGAGGAGAGCCTCGCGGACGCGCTGCACAAGGTCATCCCGGCGCGCAAGGCCGACCTTTTCGACCTCAACATGCAGGCGCTTCAGGCTGGGAAGGAGTTCGCCGGATGAAGACCGCCTGCATCCAGATGGACATGCTCTTCGCGCAGCCGGAGGAGAACTTCGCGAAAGCGAAGCGGCTCATCCGCGAAGCGATGGCGGGCGGACCGGACGTGGTTGTCCTGCCGGAAACATGGAGCACCGGTTTTTTCCCGAAAGAGCGTCTTTCCGAACTGGCCGAGCGGGACTGCGCGCGGGTGAAACGCGAACTCGGCGGGCTGGCTGCGGAGCTTGGCGTGAATCTTGTGGCGGGCAGCGTCGCGAATGTGCGCGGCGGAAAGGTCTATAACACGGCGTGCGTCTTTGACCGCGCGGGGAACTGCGTCGCAGAATATGATAAGACGCACCTGTTTACGCCGATGGGCGAGCATGCGTATTTCACGCCCGGCGATCATCTCTGCCGCTTCCGGCTCGACGGACACGACTGCGGCCTTGTAATCTGCTATGACATCCGCTTCCCGGAGCTGACGCGGACACTTGCCGTGCAGGGGATGGACATGCTCTTCGTCGTGAGCCAGTGGCCAGCGGCGCGCATCGGACATCTGCGGGCGCTGACGGTCGCGCGGGCGATTGAGAATCAGGCGTTCGTCATCTGCTGCAATTCCTGCGGCGACGCGGGCGAGACACA
>UMEW01017759.1_pt1 | contig 11091 bp, 7 predicted proteins | sample 1964851 | NCBI WGS metagenome assembly UMEW01 (sample SAMEA4836030, study PRJEB28245) | human gut metagenome | biome: gut microbiome; material: fecal sample | place: Denmark | collected 2008 | reverse complement strand
GCCCCGCAGGTCGGTGGCCACGACCTCCGTGCCGTGCAGCCGTTCCGCGCCGCACACCACTGCCACCCGCCCCTCGGTCCGGATGTCTGCGCCCATGCGCGCCAGCTCCGGCACGTGCCGGTACCGGCTCTGAAAGATATTCTCCACAAACACCGTGGTGCCCTGTGCCCGCAGCAGCGCTGCCATCAGTATGGCCTGGCAGTCGGTGGGGAACCCCGGATACGGCGCCGTCCGCACCGGCGGGACGGCCCGCAGCGGCCCTGTCCGCACCAACTGTATGTACCCCTCGCCGCAGCGGACGCCGCAGCCCGCCTGGTCCAATACCGTGGTCACCGCAGCCAGGTGCCGGTGCTCCGCGTTCCGCAGCGTGACCTCTCCGCCGGCGGCTGCCGCCGCGCACAGATAGGTGGCCGCTACGATCCGGTCCGGTATCACCCGGTGCACGCACCCGTGCAGCTTGCGTCTCGGCGACACCGTGATGACCGAGCCGCCCGCGCCCCGCACCTCCGCGCCCATGGCGCACAAAAAGTCCTGTAAGTCCGCGATCTCCGGTTCCCGTGCCGCATTGCAGATCACCGTCTCTCCCTCCGCGCCGCAGGCCGCCAGCATGGCGTTCTCCGTGGCGCCCACGCTGGGCGTGGCCAGCACGATCTGGCAGCCGGTCAGCTTTCGCGCCCGGCACCGCAGGGTCCCGCCTGCGTCGTCGATATCCGCCCCCAGCGCCCGCAGGGCCGCCAGGTGCAGGTCGATGGGCCGCGGCCCCAGCTCGCACCCGCCGGGATAGCTCAACTCCGCCCAGCCGCACCGCGCCAGTATCGCCCCCAGAAAGATCACGGACGACCGCATCCGCCGCATCAGTGTCTGGGGTATGTCGCACCGCGTCAGCGTGGTGCTGTCCACCAGCAGGTCGTCTCCGTCCCACTGCACAGCGCAGCCTAAGTACCGCAGGATATCCGCTGCCGAGTCCACATCGCTCAGGTGCGGACAGCCCTCAATGCGGCATACATCCCCGCTGAGCAGCGTGGCGGCCAGAATGGGCAGTACGCTGTTTTTCGCGCCCTGCACCGCCACCTCGCCCCGCAGCGGCGTGCCGCCCTCTATGGTGATATACCTCATGTGCCCTCCCTTTCCCGTCCATCCAACAGCTATGCCATTGTATGAACGGACAGGGGAGAGGGGTGACTCCCTTACTTCCGCACCAGCGCCATGACCGTGTCGTAGATACGCGCCGTGGCGTCGGGGATACCCAGCTCCTTCATGGCCCGGGCCATGGAGGTGCGTTTTTCATTATCGGAGAGAATGGCGCTCACGGCCTTGTACAGCCCGTCGCCGGAACTCTCCGGCTCCGTGATGACCACCGCGCCGCCGTGCTTTTCCAGCAGCCGCGCGTTCTTCTCCTGGTGGTTGTTGGTCACATAGGGTGACGGCACCATCACCGTGGGCTTGCCCAGCGCCGTCAGCTCACTGATGGTGGAGGCCCCGGCGCGGCACAACACCACGTCCGCCGCCGCCATCACCACATCCATGTCATAGATGTACTGCCGCACGTCCAACCGGTCAGACTTGGGCAGTCCCAGCTCCCGCAGCTTCTGCTCCATGGCCTCCCAGCTGCCCTTGCCCACCGCGTGGATGTGGCGGAAGGGATAGCCCTCTGCGTCCTCCCGGCGGAAGAAGTCCACCATGCACTCGTTCATGTGGCTGGCGCCCAGGCTTCCCCAAAAGGATACCACAAGGGGTGCCTCGTCGTCAAAGCCCAGCTTTTTCCGGGCCTCCTCCCGGCTCAGCCGGAAGAAATCCCCCCGCACCGGCGTGCCGGTGACGGCGATGCGCTCCGGGTGCTTGTAGTGCTGCCGGCAGTCCTCAAAGCCCACCATGATGACGTCGGCGTAGCTTTCCAGCAGCTTCGTGGTCAGCCCCGGCACCATGTTGCTCTCATGCACCGCCGTGGGGATGTGCACCTTGGCCGCCGCCTTTACCATGGGATAGCTGGCGTAGCCGCCGGTGCCCACCACCAGGTCGGGCTTGAAATCCCGCAGGATGGCCCGCGCCTGCCGTCCGGAGGACGCCAGCACCCGCACCGTGTGCAGGTTGTGGCGTATGCCCGCCGCGTTCAGCTTCCGCTGAAAGCTGCTGACCTCCACCGCGGCGTAGTCGTACCCCGCCTTGGCCACCAGCTCGCGCTCCATGCCCGTGGGCGTGCCCACGAACAGCACGGCCGTCTCCGGATCTTTCTCCTTCATATACCCCGCCAACGCAAGGGCAGGGTTTACGTGTCCCGCGGTGCCGCCGCAGGTAAATATCACTCTCATTCTGCTGCTCCCTGGGACCGCCGCGGCGGTCCGACCTCTATATTTTGATACGAATAGTAGTTTTCCTGCAATAAAATACGGAATGTTGTCAAATCCTGTGCTTTTATCCCGCCCGTGCCGCCGGTATCTGCCGCGATACGCTCAGCACGATGCCCATCTCCACCAGCTGCAAACACAGCGCCGTGCCGCCGTAGCTGAAGAAGGGGAGGGAGATGCCCGTGGTGGGCACGAAGCCGGACACCACGGCGATGTTCAGGAACGTCTGCAAGGCCAGATGGGTCATCACGCCCACCACCAGCAGCGCGCCGAAGCGGTCGCGGGCGTGGAGCGCGATCCAGAAGCCCCGGAGGATCAGCATGGAGAAGATCAGCATGATAACGCAGGCGCCGATCAGCCCCAGCTCCTCGCAGATCACGGAAAAGATGAAGTCGTTGTACTGCTCCGGCAGGTACAGGAACTTCTGCCGTCCCCGGCCCAGTCCCACGCCCAGCAGTCCGCCGGAGCCGATGGTGATCAGGCTCTGCGCCAGCTGGTAGCCGTCGCCGTAGTAGTCCTCCCACGGGTTGTGCCACATCTCGATACGGGCCGCGCCGTATCGGATGACGCCGGCCTCCGCCAGCTTCACGAACAGGAAGGCCAGTGCGCTGACGCCGCCGACGCCCACCGCCACCAGCCAGCCCTGTATGCCGCCCACGATCATCAGCACCGCGCCGGTGGCGAAGATCAGAACGGTGCCCGACAGGTGGGGCTCCAGCATCATCAGCACGCCGATGACCGCCAGAAGCGCCACGTAGGGCAGTATGCCCTGCCGCCACGTCAGCATCTTCTCCCGTTTCTTCGAGATGGTGTCAGAGAAGTAGACGATGACCGCTAACTTGGCGATCTCAGACGGCTGGAACTGGAACACGCCCCGGATGCCCAGCCACCGGGTGGCTCTGTGGGAGGTGATGGCCAGCGGGTTGTGGGGGATAATGACCAGTATCAGCAGGAACAGCGCCAGCCCCACCAGCAGCCGTCCCGCGCCGCGCCAGCGCTGATAGTTGATCTTGCTGACGATGAACATGGCCACAAGACCCAGCGCCGCGAAGGCGGCCTGCCGCTTGAAGTAGTAGGTGCCGTCCCCGGTGTCGTAATAGGCCCGGGGAAAGCTGGCGGAAAACAGCATGATCAGGCCGATGACCGTCAGCAGCAGCGTCAGGATCAGGAAGGGGAGATCCATCTGCCCGCGGGCGGCTTCCTTATGCCGGCGCTCCACCTGCCGCATCCGTTCCTGCTGGGCCTTCCGGGCGCGCTGTTCCTCCCGTGTCATAGTCTCCCTCCTTCCCTGTGAAAATAGTGCGAAGCCTTAGAAGCTGAAGCGCTGGCACACGGCCAGATAGGCGATGGCGCAGCCGATCACACTGACGGCGGTGAACACCGCCACCACCTTGGTCTCCTTCCAGCCGCACATCTCGAAGTGATGGTGCAGCGGCGCCATCTTGAAGATGCGCTTGCCGTGGGTCAGTTTGAAATAGCCCACCTGGATAATGTCGCTTAGTGTCTCGCAGATATACACGATGCCCACCAGGATCAGCACCAGCGGCATATCATAGGCGAAGGCCAGCGCCGCCACGGCGCCGCCCAGAAACAGCGACCCCGTATCGCCCATGAACACCTTGGCCGGATAGTGGTTGTACAGCAGGAACCCCAGCAGACCGCCCACCAGTGCGCCGGAGAACAGCCCCAGCTGCTCGAAGCCGGGCCAGATCACCGCCATCACCAGGAAGAACAGACCCACCGGCACGGTCACACTGCTGCTCAGTCCATCCAGACCGTCCGTGATATTCACGGCGTTGACGGTGCCCACGATCACAAAGGCCGCGAACGCCAGATACACGATCCACGGCAGCACGATGTGGGTGTTCCAGAAGGGAATATACAGGTTGGGGCTCAGCATCCCCTCGTACCGCATCAGGCACAGGAACGCCACCGCCGCCGCCAGCTGCAAAATAAACTTCTGCGGCGCGGTCAGGCCGGTGTTCTGGTGGTGCTTCACCTTCTGATAGTCGTCGATATATCCGATAATGCCGAATACCAGCGCGAACAGGTACACATACAGGTGTACGAAGCTGCCGGCCATCATCCGCTGCCAGCCCAACACGACGATGGTGAGGCCGATGCCGATGATGAACATCAGCCCGCCCATGGTGGGGGTGCCCTGCTTCGTCATATGCCAGGAGGGCCCGATCTCCTTGATGGACTGTCCCGCCTTCAGCTTTACCAGCGCCGGTATCAGTAGCTTGCCTGCGATGGCGGTGACGATAAAGCATACCGCGACAGGCAGCACGATCTCCATAATTCCCATACTATCTTGCTCCTTCCCTCCGCGCCGCGCGGAGGTCTTTTCTTTATTTCTGCGTTTCCTTCAGGTGCTCGGCCACGATGACCCGTTCATCCATGGGATAGTGCTTGTGGTCGATCTCCTGGTAATCCTCGTGGCCCTTGCCGGCCAGTACGATCACGTCGCCCGGCTGGGCGTGGTCCATGGCGTAGTGAATGGCGGCCACCCGGTCGGGGATCACCGCATAGGGTGTGTCATAGCCCTTCAGTCCCACCAGAATGTCGTCGATAATGGCCTCCGGCTTCTCCGTCCGGGGGTTGTCGCTGGTGACGATGACAAAGTCTGCCAGCCTTGCGCCGATCTCACCCATCACGGGCCGCTTCGTCTTATCCCGGTCGCCGCCGCAGCCGAACAGCGCCACCACCCGCCCCTTGGCGAAGGCCTTGGCGGATTGCAGCACCTTTTCCAGCGCGTCCGGCTTGTGGGCATAGTCGTTCAGCACGGTGTAGCCTGTTCCCGGCGTAGGGATGATCTCCATCCGGCCCTTCACGCCGTGGTTCTTCGCCAGTGCGTCGGCACACTCCGCCAGCGGCACGCCCAGGTTCCAGCAGCAGGCCATGGCGTCCAGTGTGTTGTACACGGTGAACAGCGCCGGTATGCCCACGTGGACGTGGCACCATTCCGTGTCCGCCTCCGCGTCAAAATCCACACTGCCTGGCTCCAGCGCCACGTTCTTCGCCATCAGGTCCGCCTGACCGTTCACGGCGTAGGAGAACCGCCGTGGGCAGGCGGCGTGCGCCATCAGCCGTTCCGCCCAGGGGTCGTCGGCGTTGTAGATGCCCACGTCGCACTGCCGCATCAGCAGCGCCTTGGCGTCGCAATAGGCCTCCATGGTCTTGTGGAAGTCCAGATGGTCCCGGCTCAGGTTGGTGTAAATGCCCACCGCGAAGGGTATGCCGTACACCCGGTCCAGCATCAGTGCGTGGGAGGACGCCTCCATCACCACATGGGTGCAGCCCGCGTCGGCCATCTCCCGCAGCAGCTTCTGCAGCTCGAAGGACTCCGGCGTGGTGCGCTCGGTGTGCAGCACCCGGTCGCCGATCATATTCTGTATCGTGCCGATCAGCCCCACCTTGGCCCCGGCCTTCTGTTCCAGAATGCTCTTGATGAGGTAGGTGCTGGTGGTCTTGCCGCTGGTACCGGTGATGCCGATCATGGTCATCTCCCGTGCGGGGTGATCGAAGCGATTGCCGCCCACCACCGCCAGCGCCCGGCGACTGTCCGCCACCCGGACGAAGGGCGCGCCGTCCTCCGGCGCGCGCTCGCACAGCACGCAGGCGGCGCCCTTCTCCCGTGCCATGGGAATATATTTATGTCCGTCCGTCTCCGCGCCGGTGACGGCGATGAACAGATCGCCCGATTCCACCAGCCGCGAGTCGTACCGTACCTCCCGGATGTCGCTATCCAGCTCGGCGTTTGTTTCCAGAATATCCAGCCCGTTCAACAGCTCACGCAGTTTCATCATCAACTCTCCTTTGCATCTGTGCATAATGGTATACACACTATTCTACCACATTCTGCCCGCGGACAAAAGGGAACCGTGTGCTCTGTTGGGCGCAAAACGTGTGGCGTCAGTCCGTCACGGACGTGTCGCCCAGCTGCACGGTGATGACCGTGCCGGCCTCCACCTCCGTACCCTCGTCGATGGACTGGCTCAGTACCCGGACGGAGCTGGACTCGCTGCCCGTGGTGCCGGAGAACCGTATCAGCAGCCCTGCCGCCGTGGCGGTGGTGTTGGCCTCTGAGGGCGTCTTGCCGATGAGATGCGGCACCACGCACTTGTCCGTGGACTTCTCCTCGCCGACGTACAGGATAACGCTGGACTTGCCGGGGATGATGGCGCCGCCGGCCGGCGTCTGGTCGGTGATGGTCTCGCCGTCGCCCACGATCTTATAGCTCAGCGCGCGGTCCTTCAGCTTCGCCTTGGCCTCCTCCACGCTCATGCCGATGACGTTGGGCACCGTGGTGTCCATGCCCAGCAGCTCCTCGGCGGAGTAGCTGGGCTCCACGCCCAGATAGGGCAGGATCTCCGCCATGACGGTGCTGGCGGTGGGTGCCACCATGTTGCCGCCGGAGACATAGGTCCCCGTGGCGCGGCTGGGGGTGTCCATGGTGATGAGCATAATGACCTGCGGATCGTCCGCCGGCGCAAAGCACAGGAACGACACCACCACGTCGCCGGTCTGGCCCTTATCGGCCGTGCCGGTCTTGCCGCCGATGCGGTAGCCCGCCACCTGGCCGTTCTTGCCGGTGCCGCTGGCCACCACGTATTCCAGACACTCCCGCACCGTGGCGGAGGTCTGCTCACTGATGACCTGTCGCACCGGCGTGTTGTCGTGGCGATAGGTCACGTTCCCGTCGCTGTCGGTGATGCGCTCCACCAGATACGGTGTGTGCAGATACCCGCCGTTGACGCAGGCCGCCTGCGCCGCGATCAGCGCCAGGGGCGTCACGGTGAAGTTCTGGCCGAAGGCGTAGCAGGCCAGGTCCAGCTGGGTGAAGCTGCTGTCCGCGGCGAACACGCCCACGGCCTCGCCGCCCAGGTCGATGCCCGTGGTGTTCATCAGGCCGAAGGAGCGCATATATTCATAGAATTTCTCGCTGCCGATCCGCAGCCCGTAGTTGATGAACGCCGGGTTGCAGGAGTTCCCCACCGACTGCACCAGTGTTTGCAGGCCGTGGCCGTTCTTGTTGGAGCAGTGGATGGTATAGCCGGAGATATTCACGCTGCCGCCGCAGTTGACGGTGGTGGTCTTATCCACCACGCCCTCCTCCAGCGCCGCCGACAGCGTCAGGATCTTAAACGTGGAGCCCGGCTCATAGGTGTCGTTCAGCGCCTTGTTGCGCCATTGCAGCAGCTGCATATCGGCCACGGTGCTCTCCCCGCGCTCGATACGCTCCTGCAGCGTCTGGTCGCTGACGGTCAGAAAGTCGTTCAGATCGTAGTTGGGATACGACGCCATGGCCAGTATGCCGCCGGTCTTGGCGTCCATCACGATGCCGCTGGCGCCGTTGGCGGCGGAGAACTTATCCACCATGCTCTCGATACCCTTTTCCAGATAGTACTGGATGGTGGTGTCCAGCGTCAGCGTCAGGTCGCTGCCGTTCTTGGCGGCGAAATACTGCTCATAGGTATACAGCATATCGTTCTCCGCCTGATCCTTGGAGGAGATGACCAGTCCGCTCTGCCCCTCCAGCTCCTTCTCGTAATAGGCCTCCAGCCCATACAGCCCCGTGTTCTCGTCGCCCACGAAGCCGATGACCTGCGCCGCCAGCGAGCCGTAGGGATAGTACCGCTTCGTGTCCGCCACCAGGTGTACGCCCGCGATCTTGTTCTCGTCCACATACGAGCGCACCTTGGCCGCTGTGTCCTCGTCCGCCCGCAGCTGTATGACCTCATACTGGGACTTCACGTTGTCCATCCGTTTCCGGATGGCCGAGGCGTCCTTGCCCAGGATCTCCGCCAGCCCTGCCGCCAGCGACTCCTTCGTCCAGCTGACGGGATCTTCCGTGTCGTTCACCGCGTTGTCGATCTCCAGCGGGGAGAGAATGATGGTCTCCGCGCTGGAGGAGATCGCCAGAATGTTGCCGCCGGCGTCATAGATGGTGCCCCGGTTAGCCGTCACCACCGTCCGCCGTGTCTGCTGGTTCACAGCCTTGCCCTGCAATTCCTCATGCCGGGTGATCTGCAGGTCGAACAGCCGGAAAAACAGCAGCACGAACATCACGACGCCCATCAGGATCATCAGTACAAAGGATCGGGTCTGAATGATCCGGTTGGCCCGCCGTACGTTCTCGTTTTTTCGGTTGGAATTTTGGTTTTCTGCCACGATAGTGCCTCCTGTTTTGCCGTCGGACCCTGCTCCGGCGCCGCCGCGCCCTGCTGTTATAGACCAAGCAAGGAGCAAGAAGTCGCCTTCTTACTCCTCGCGCTTATACTATACTTTCCCTCAGCGGAAATATTCCAGTACATACGCCCACAGCGACTCTGCCTTTTCGGTAAAGCCGTTCAGCGCCGCCGCGCCGCCCGCGGCGTATACCTCCACGCTGTCGGCGCCCGACAGGTCGATATACTGGATCTGCCCGCTGCTGGGCTTGCTCATGCCCGCCGCCTCTGCCGCCGCCTTCACGGTGGCCAGATCGAAGGTGCGCTCATACGCCGTCAGCAGCGCCACGTGCTCCTCCTCCAGGGCGGAGATATCCCGCTTGATGGAGGACACATTATCGGAAATGCCGGTCAGCTTCACATAGCACAGCATCAGCGCGATGACCATGCCCACCACCAGCACCGTTCCCAGCAGCAGAACAGGGGAGGGCCGCACCGCGGCCCGTGCCGCGCTCTGCCGCCGCTGTACCGGCTGTACCTCCGGCTGCGCCGGCCGTACCTTCTTCTGGGGGAGCTTTCCGGCCTCGTCCAGCTGCTTTTCCCGCGCCAGCGCGTCCAGATCATATGCCAGGCTGCCGTAGGTGGCGCCGTGACGATAGTTGGCCATGTAAAACTCCCTCCTTCCTCCGTCGGTTCTTTTCCGCCGATACTTTGTTGCAGCCGCTTGCCATACACAAAGTATGGCTGCACGTCTGCGCCGCGTCTCGGCGAAAAATAACTCGCCGGATGTGGCTCTTTTCCGCCGATGCTTTGCTGTTATACCTTCTCCGCCACCCGCAGCTTGGCGCTGCGTGCGCGGGGGTTGTGCGCCAATTCCTCTTCGCCGGATACGATGGGCTTCCGGCTCACCAGCTTCAGCTTCGGCTTCCTGCCGCATACGCACACCGGGAACTCCGGCGGGCAGATGCAGCCGGTGGCCAGCTCCTGCAAGGTCTTCTTGATGATCCGGTCCTCCAGCGAGTGGAAGGAGATCACCGCCAGCCGCCCGCCTGTGTTCAGATGCGCCGCGGCCGCCTCCAGCATGGGCGGCAGGGCGTCCAGTTCGCCGTTGACGGCGATGCGTATGGCCTGAAAGCTCCGCTTGGCCGGGTGCTGCTTCTCCCGCAGCGCCTGTGGCGGCATAGCGGACTTGATGATGTCCACCAACTCCAGCGTCGTCTCGATAGGCTGCTGCTCCCGGTGCTGTACGATCCGCTTGGCGATGGCCGGCGCGTAGCGCTCCTCGCCGTACTCAAACAGGATGCGCCGCAGCTCCTCATAACTCCAGCTGTTCACCACCTCCCGGGCGGTGAGATACGCCGTCCGGTCCATCCGCATATCCAGCGGCGCGTCGTGCATATAGCTGAAGCCCCGTTCCGCGTCGTCCAGCTGTGGGGAGGAGACGCCCAGGTCGAACAGCATACCGTCCGCCCCGTCTATGTGCAAGTCGGCGAGGATGTCGCCGATGCGGTCAAAATTGCTGTGGACCAGCGTCACCCGGTCCCCGTAGTCCGCCAGACGCTCCCGCGCGGCGGCAATGGCCGTCTCATCCCGGTCGATGCCGATGAGCCGCCCGGTGGTCAGCCGTTTTACGATCTCCAGCGAGTGACCCGCCCGGCCCAGCGTGCCGTCCACATAGATGCCGTCGGGCTTGATGGCCAGCGCGTCCAGGCACTCGTGCAGCAGCACCGGCACATGGCCGTAGTCCTTCTCCTGCGTCACGGTGCTCACAGGCCCATCTCCGCCATGGCGCTCTCCAGCTCGCCGGAGGCAAAGGCGTCGTTCTCCACGGCGGCCCAGCGCTCAGCGTCCCAGATCTCCGCCCGGTCAAAGCTGCCGATGACCACGACCTCCCTGGTCAGTCCCGCATACTCCCGCAGCTTGGCGGGGATGAGGATGCGTCCCTGGCCGTCCGGCTCGCAGTCCGCCGCGTAGGCGAACAGCGCCCGCAGCTTCTTCACCTCGTTGTAGGACAGGGCTTTCAGCTTGTCCATAAACGCCGCCCAGCTCTCATCGGAGTACACCGACAGGCAGTGGTCCTGTCCCACGGTGATGTGGAACGTCTGGCCCAGCTCCTTCCGCAGCGCGGCGGGAATAAAGAGGCGCCCCTTGGCGTCGATCGTGTGTGCATACTGACCGGTCATGGGTCCGCCTCCTTCCGAAAAAAATAGTCCCCGGTGGAAAACCGTGGGAACATCCCCCACAAATATGGATATTGCCCCCACAATTCACCACTAACGAGGTTAGTATACATAATCCCTGGCAAAATTGCAAGGGAAAATTATGTCTACCGCCACGGCAAAAGCCGGATATTCCGCCGGTTTTCTACCAGATTTTACCACTTTTTAAAACGTTTGTTCGATGGACATAAACGGAAAACTCCGGCGGGCACAAGATTTTGTGCCCGCCGGAGACTGTTAACACAAGATGAGGCTTTCTTGTGGAAATCGCAGAAAAATTTACGTGGATTTTATAGATTTTCCACAAAGTCTATAACTGCCGCCGGATACCGCGGCGGCAGCGGTGTTTGCCGCCGG
>UMEW01037973.1_pt1 | contig 11239 bp, 10 predicted proteins | sample 1964851 | NCBI WGS metagenome assembly UMEW01 (sample SAMEA4836030, study PRJEB28245) | human gut metagenome | biome: gut microbiome; material: fecal sample | place: Denmark | collected 2008 | reverse complement strand
CAAAGGTAAACCGTCCAAAAAGGACTATCGGAAGTACAATATCAAAACAGTGGAAGGCCCCGACGACTATGCATCCATGAAAGAGGTCGTGAAACGGCGTTACCAGCGCGCTATCGAAGAGAACAGCCCCCTCCCCGACCTTCTTATCACCGACGGCGGAAAAGGGCAAATGAGCGCCGTAAAAGAGATTATAGACGAACTAAACCTCAACATTCCCATTGCCGGACTTGCCAAAGACGGGAAACACCGTACATCGGAACTGCTGTATGGATTCCCGCCTCAAACAATCGGACTCAAACAAAATTCCCCCCTTTTCCGTCTGCTGACACAGATACAGGACGAGGTACACAGATTTGCCATAACTTTCCACCGCGACAAGCGCAGCAAGCGACAGGTAGCTTCGGCCTTAGACGAGATAAAAGGAATCGGAGAAAAAACCAAAAACACCCTGCTAAAAGAGTTCAAAAGTGTAAAACGCATCAAGGAAGCATCCACAGAGGATATTATCAAGGTGGTTGGCGAAGCCAAAGCAAAAATCATAAAGGAGCACTTTGCCAACAAATAGCCCTATCTTACACATAACAATCACAAATTTATTCGTAACTTTGCAATTCGCAAAATTAATTTTTAGAACCAAAGCATGAGAGTAGTCATACAACGTACCGGACATGCATCTGTTACCATCAACGGGATTTGCAAGTCTGCCATTCAAAAGGGACTTATGATATTGATTGGCATAGAGGAGACAGACGGAAAGGAAGATATTGATTGGTTGTGCAAAAAGATCGTCAACCTGCGTGTCTTTGACGATGAAAATGGCGTAATGAACAAATCCATACTCGACATCGGCGGTGACATACTGGTAATCAGCCAGTTCACGCTGCACGCATCGACCAAGAAAGGCAATCGTCCCTCCTATATCCGGGCAGCGAAACCGGAAATATCTATCCCGCTATATGAACAATTCTGCAAAGAATTGAGTTTAGCGTTAGGCAAGGAAATAGGAACCGGCGAGTTCGGAGCCGACATGAAGGTAGAATTATTGAACGACGGTCCTGTGACCATTTGCATGGATACAAAAAACAAGGAATAATGACACTGAAAGAAGCACAGAAAGAAGTAGACTCCTGGATTAAGCAATATGGAGTGCGTTACTTCAGCGAGCTCACCAATATGGCCGTACTGACCGAAGAAGTAGGTGAACTGGCACGAGTTATAGCGCGCAAGTATGGCGACCAATCCTTTAAGGAGGGAGAAAAAGATAATATCGAAGAAGAAATAGCAGATGTCCTTTGGGTACTTCTCTGCATCGCAAACCAAACCGGAGTCGATGTCACCGAAGCGTTTGCACGCAGCATAGAGAAGAAAACCAAACGTGACCAAACAAGGCATATCAATAACCCTAAATTATCTGATCATGGAGAATAATGAATCCACCCAGAACAAGTACGATGCTGCTTTGGCAAAGTACAACACCAATTTGAACGATGCGGAAGTGGCTGCAGAAGTAGCCAAAATAATCGAGGAGAAAGTGCCTGCAAACAACACTCCGGAAGTAAAGAAATTCCTGTTCAATTGCATTGACCTCACCACGCTCAACAGTACAGACAGCGATGAAAGCGTCATGAAATTTACTCAAAAAGTAAACCGGTTTGACGAAGAATTTCCCGACCTGAAAAACGTGGCAGCTATCTGTGTATATCCCAATTTTGCAGAAGTAGTAAAAGATACATTGGAAGTAGAAGATGTAAAAATCGCCTGTGTATCTGCAGGTTTCCCTTCTTCCCAAACTTTTATAGAAGTAAAAATTGCCGAAACCGCCATGGCCATTATGGAAGGCGCTGACGAAATAGACATCGTCATCTCTGTAGGCAAGTTCCTGAGCGGAGACTATGAAACCATGTGCGATGAAATACAAGAACTGAAAGCTACCTGCAAAGAGCACCACCTGAAAGTAATCTTGGAAACGGGAGCTTTGAAAACGGCAGCAAACATCAAGAAAGCCTCTATCCTATCCATGTATGCCGGAGCTGATTTCATCAAGACCTCTACCGGAAAACAACAGCCTGCCGCTACTCCGGAAGCAGCATACGTAATGTGCCAGGCCATTAAGGAATACCATGCGTTGACAGGCAATAAGATTGGTTTCAAACCGGCAGGCGGCATCAACTGTGTAAATGACGCACTGATATACTATACCATTGTGAAAGAAGTGCTTGGAGAGGAATGGCTGAACAATGAATTATTCCGTTTGGGAACCAGCCGTTTGGCAAATCTATTACTCTCGGAAATCAAAGGCGAAGAAATGAAGTTCTTTTAATAAGAAGTATTAGTGTAGAATACAGACAGCCTGACAAGAGATCTTGTCAGGCTGTCTGCATATATAAATAATTTTATTATTTCTCACGCTCTATCACATAATCAAGATAGGAAATAAGCGCTCTCTTAACATCCGTATCTTCCATGGCAGCCAACAATGAAAGCGCCTTTTCTTTAAAGTCCACCATAACTTTCGTGGCATACTCAATGCCGCCATGCTCTTTGGTAAATTCGATCAATCGGGCTATTTCATCAGCGGTCGCCGTTCCGTTCTTAACCTTTACAGCAATCTCCTGCGCCGGCTTGTCCTCCGTTGAATTGAGTACATAAAGCGCAGGCAATGTCAGCTTTCCTTCCAGCATATCATTTCCGGTAGGTTTACCGATTTCTTTGTTCTCATAATAATCGAATATATCGTCTTTAATCTGAAAACAAAGACCGATATACTCACCAAACAAACGCGCATATTCCGCCTTTTCATCGTCAACACCCACCGAAAGCGCACCTGCTTTCATGCACGCGGCAAACAATACGGCTGTCTTCTTGCGGATGACATCAAAATAGACCTCTTCGGAATATTCAGGGTTACTGACATTGGAAAGTTGCAACAACTCCCCTTCTGCCAAATCCTGCCCTAAATTTGAAACGAGATCAATTATAGCGTAATTACGCGTCATCCCCACTTCCACCAAAGCCGTTGCCAACAAATAATCACCCGTAAGAACCGCTACCTTATTATTAAAGATAGCATTCACAGAAAGCTGCCCCCGGCGTTCGGTACTCTCATCCACCACATCATCGTGCACCAAGCTCGCTGTGTGCAGAAGCTCCAGAGCAACCGCAGCATGCAGTGTTGCCGGACGAACCTCATTGTACAACTTTGCGGCAAGCAGAACCAAAATCGGGCGCATCATCTTCCCATTCTTCTGCCGGATATGCGCAATCACGCTATTCAGCAAAAGATTAGAACTGGAAAGGCAAGTATCAAAATGCTTTTTGAAGTCTTCCAACTCCGCAGAAATCGGGGATTTTATGAGGGATATACTGTCCATACATCACTATTTGAGCACAAAAATAGTAATAAAACAGTTAATACGGTATTTTTTTGTACTTTTACCATGAAAAAAAGGATAAATCTATGAATTCAACCGATAAACTTTTCTTGCTTGACGCTTATGCATTGATATACCGTTCTTATTATGCATTTATCAAAAATCCGCGAATCAACTCCAAAGGATTCAACACTTCTGCCATTTTGGGATTTGTAAACACTCTCGAAGAAGTGCTGAAAAAAGAAAATCCTACGCACATAGGGGTAGCTTTCGATCCTTCAGGACCAACATTCCGCCACGAGGCTTATGAACAATATAAAGCGCAGCGGGAAGAAACTCCCGAAGCCATCCGTCTCTCCGTACCTATTATAAAAGATATCATCCGCGCCTACCGTATTCCTATTCTGGAAGTCTCCGGTTACGAAGCCGACGATGTGATAGGTACACTTGCCACAGAAGCCGGAAGACAAGGTATCATCACCTATATGATGACTCCCGATAAAGACTATGGGCAGTTGGTATCGGACAATGTATTCATGTATCGTCCCAAACACAGCGGCGGATTCGAGGTCATGGGCATCGATGAGATAAAAGCCAAATTCAATATCCGCTCCACAGAGCAGGTCATCGATATGTTGGGATTGATGGGCGACTCTTCCGATAACATTCCCGGCTGTCCGGGTGTGGGAGAGAAAACCGCACAGAAGTTAGTTGCGGAATTTGGCAGTATCGAAAACCTGCTTGCCCATACCGATCAACTGAAAGGCGCACTGAAGACCAAAGTGGAAGCCAACCGGGAAATGATTACTTTCTCCAAATTCCTTGCAACCATTAAAGTCGATGTACCCATTAAGCTCGACATGACAACACTCGTTCGCGAAGAACCTGATGAAGAGAAGCTTCGCAAGATTTTCGAGGAACTGGAGTTTCGCACTCTCATTGACCGCGTTCTGAAAAAATCAGGTGCTCCCCTCTCCTCTTCTTCCAACTCCGTTTCACCCGACCTTTATGCCGGAACCTTGTTTGCTCGTCCAGTCGATAGTCCAACTCCTGAAAACAACGGTCCTGTTCAAGGCGATTTGTTTGCAAATTTTGCAGACAACGGCACAGACAACGCGGAAAATTCAAATCTCACGCACTTAGAAATGCTTGATGTAGACTATCAACTCATTGATACAGAAGAAAAAAGAAGCGAAATTATTCAAAAGTTACTTACAACAGAAATTCTCTCAATAGATACTGAAACTACCGGAACCGAACCAATGGAGGCAGAACTGGTAGGAATGAGTTTCAGTAATGCCGAAAACCGGGCTTATTACGTCCCTGTTCCGGCAAATCGTGACGAAGCATTAAAAATTGTAAATGAATTCCGCCCGCTTTATGAAAATGAAAATTCCATGAAGGTGGGACAAAACATCAAGTACGACATGATTGTCCTTCAAAACTACGGAGTGCAGGTGAAGGGAAAACTTTTCGACACCATGCTCGCCCATTACGTATTGCAACCGGAACTCCGTCACAACATGGACTACCTTGCCGAAATCTACCTGCGCTATCGGACAATCCACATAGATGAACTCATCGGAAGCAGAGGAAAGAACCAGAAAAGCATGCGTGACCTTCCACCGGAAGACGTGTACCGCTACGCTTGCGAAGATGCGGACGTCACTCTAAAGTTGAAGAACGTACTTGAAAAGGAACTGAAAAAGCAATCTGCCGAACATCTCTTTTATGAAATTGAAATGCCACTCGTACCGGTACTTGTCAACATTGAAAGCAACGGAGTACGCATCGATACAGAAGCTCTCAAGCAATCGTCCGAACATTTCACTCTCCGCCTGCAGGAAATCGAAAAAGAAATCTATGCACTGGCAAATGGTGAAACTTTCAACATCGCCTCTCCCAAGCAAGTAGGTGAAGTGCTGTTCGACAAACTCAAAATCGTAGAAAAAGCCAAAAAGACCAAAACCGGCCAGTATGTTACCTCGGAAGAAGTTCTCGAAAGTCTGCGCAACAAACATGCAATCATTGGCAAGATACTCGAATACCGCGGGCTGAAGAAACTGTTGAGCACCTATATCGATGCATTGCCCCAACTGATAAATCCGCGTACAGGCCGCATCCATACCTCTTTCAACCAGGCAGTAACCGCCACCGGCCGGCTCAGTTCCAGCAATCCTAACTTGCAGAACATCCCCATTCGCGATGAAGACGGTAAGGAAATCCGTAAAGCCTTTATTCCTGATGACGGGTGCGAGTTCTTCTCCGCCGACTACTCACAGATTGAACTGCGTATTATGGCACATCTGAGTCAGGACAGAAATATGATTGACGCTTTCCTCAGCGGATATGACATCCATGCGGCCACCGCTGCCAAAATATATAAGGTGGATATCAGCGAAGTAACCACCGATATGCGCCGTAAGGCTAAAACCGCCAATTTTGGTATTATATACGGTATCTCTGTCTTCGGGCTGGCAGAACGTATGAATGTTTCCCGTCAGGAAGCCAAAGAACTGATAGACGGATATTTTGAAACCTATCCGCAAATCAAGGAATATATGGACAAAAGCATTCAGGTGGCACGCGAAAACGGATATGTGGAAACCATCTTCCACCGCAAGCGCTTCCTGCCGGACATCAACTCTCGAAACGCCGTAGTGCGCGGTTATGCAGAGCGCAATGCAATCAACGCCCCTATTCAGGGAAGTGCTGCCGATATCATCAAAGTAGCCATGTCGCTCATCTATCAACGCATTCAAAGTAACAATCTGAAAGCAAAGATGATTTTACAGGTCCATGACGAACTAAATTTCAGTGTTCCTGAGGCAGAAAAAGAGATTATACAAAAAATTGTAATCGAAGAAATGGAACGGGCATATCGCATGCTGGTACCCTTAAAAGCTGATTTTGGCTGGGGGAAAAACTGGTTGGAAGCACACTAATCCGGTCTATAACTTTATTTAACTTACAATCAGAAAGCAACAGAAGTGATTGCTTTAAAATACAGTTTGCTCATCAGAATATCCGGCATCTTCACTGCCGGATATTTTTTATTCATTAATCTTTCCAAAAAGAAAGTATATTTCCTGCACACATTCTGACATATTGATAAAATAAATCCCAATTATTATATTTATGTCAATTTATTGCGTACATTTGCAGCGTAATCAATGACATATTGATAGAAAATAGTAAGTATAACTCTAAAAACATAAAACCATGAAAACTTTAAAAACTTTGATTCTGTTCTCTTTTCTTTTTGTATGTGGAATGAATGTATCAGCAGACAATAAAAGTAACCTCATTTACAATTCGGAAGAAGTAAATGGTATGAAGGTCGCTGAAACTGTTTACAAAATGGACGGCAGTACACTTGCCAACTATATGAAGTACAATTATAAGTATGATGACCAAAACCGTATGACAGAAAGCGAAGCCATGAAATGGAACGCTGTCAAGAATACATGGACCAACGACATGTGCATCCGCTACGCTTATCAAGGAAAGTCGGTTACCACTACCTATTATAAGTGGAACAATAAAAAAGGCACATACGTCCTCATTCCTGAAATGACTATTACAATGGATAACCCTAACATGTAAAATACATCCATTCTCTCTTAAAGATACTTTACAACCCAAAACCTTTCTATAAACTAAAGAGCCGAGATACGCAATGTATCCGGCTCTTTTTGTATTTTTGTCTTTCAATAAAGAATATGAAACATGATACCCCAGGCACTTATCCTCTACATTGAGACAGAGATTATCCCCCGGTACGAGCAATTTGACAAGGCACATAACCTTTCGCATGTGCAGGCAGTCATTGAAGAAAGCCTCGCCCTTGCCAAACTTTATCCTGAAGCAGACGAACGCCTCGCATATACCATAGCAGCCTATCATGATACAGGACTTTGCCGGGACCGCGCCACACATCACCTTGTTTCAGGAGAAATCATAGCGGAGGATGCCAACCTCCTGCAATGGTTCGGCAGAGAAGAAATAGAAATTATGCGTGAGGCCGTAGAAGACCACCGGGCCTCCACCGACCATGAACCACGCAGTATCTATGGCAAAATCGTGGCCGAAGCCGACCGTATCATAGATCCGGACACCACGTTGCGCCGTACCGTACAATACGGGCTAAAGCAAAACCCTGCAGCCGACGAAGCATGGCACTACCAACGTTTCTACGACCATCTGATGGAAAAGTATGCTCCCGGCGGCTATCTGAAACTTTGGTTTCCCCACTCAAAGAACGCCCGGCAGTTGAAAGAGTTGCAGGCCATTATAGCGGATGAAGTGCGTCTAAGAAGCATTTTTCACCAAATGTTCGAAGAAGAGAAAAGATAAAAGACTATCTTTGCAGCCAATTAGCTGAATAATAATTAAAAAACAAGATATACTTATGGCATTAAAAGCAGGTATAGTGGGACTGCCCAACGTGGGGAAATCCACTCTTTTCAACTGTCTGTCCAGCGCAAAAGCACAGGCGGCAAACTTTCCTTTTTGTACTATCGACGCTCAAATGGGCCAAGTGTCCGTACCCGACGAACGACTGACCAAACTTGCCGAAATCGTTCATCCGGGGCGTATCGTGCCCGCCGTATGCGACATTGTCGATATTGCCGGACTGGTGAAAGGCGCCAGCAAAGGTGAAGGATTGGGCAATCAGTTCTTAGGCAACATCCGCGAGTGCGACGCCATTATTCATGTGTTGCGTTGCTTCGATAATGGCAATATCGTTCACGTGGACGGAAGCGTGGATCCTGTACGCGACAAGGAAATCATTGATACCGAACTCCAGCTCAAAGACCTCGATACAGTAGAAAACCGCATCAAGCGCGTGGAAAAAATAGCAAAAGTAGGTGGCGACAAATTGGCAAAAGTGGAATACGAACTCCTGCTCCGTTACAAAGATGCACTGGAACAGGGACAGAGCGCCCGCACCGTAATACCGCAAAACGATGATGAGGAGCAATGCGCCAAACAGATGTTCCTGCTTACCACCAAACCGGTACTTTACGTCTGCAACGTGGACGATACAAGCGCCGCAAGCGGCAATCAGTATGTGGAGCAAGTACGTCAGGCCATTCAGGGTGAAGATGCCCAACTCATCATAATCTCCGCCCAGACCGAAGCCGACATTGCCGAACTGGAAACTTACGAAGAGAAACAAATGTTCCTCGAAGACCTCGGCCTGAAAGAAAGTGGCTGCAACCGACTGATTAAAGCCATTTATAGCCTGCTGAACCTTGAAACCTTCATCACCGCCGGCGAAATGGAAGTAAAGGCATGGACCTACCGTAAAGGCTGGAAAGCTCCGCAATGCGCCGGTGTCATCCATACAGACTTTGAGAAAGGTTTCATCCGCGCCGAAGTCATCAAATACGAAGACTACATCAAGTATGGCAGCGAAGCCGCCGTACGCGAAGCCGGAAAACTGGGCGTGGAAGGCAAGGAATACGTAGTGCAGGACGGAGACATCATGCACTTCCGCTTCAACGTATAAAAAACATCCATTGTGAGCTGTCCGGAGATTCCTGGCAGCTCATTTTTTATAATCACATCAATATGCTACAAATGACAAACAGTAATCTGAAATACCTCATTGCAGGCACAGGCGGAGTAGGCGGAAGCATTGCCGCTTTCCTTGCATTGGCAGGAAAGAACGTTACTTGCATCGCACGCGGCGAGCATCTTGCCGCTATACATGAGCATGGTTTGCGGTTACACTCCGACTTGAAAGGTGAACATACACTGAAGATACCCGCTTATACCGCAGAAGAATACACAGCCCTCGCTTCCTCATCAGCCCACTTCAAGGCAGATGTTATCTTTGTATGCGTCAAGGGCTATTCCGTAGACTCCATTACAGAATTAATCAAATGCGCCGCACATAAAGATACGGTGGTCATCCCCATTCTCAATGTCTACGGAACCGGTCCCCGCATCCAACGGCTGGTTCCCGGTGCAACGGTATTGGACGGTTGCATCTACATCGTAGGATTTGTTTCCGGCAAAGGAGAGATCACACAGATGGGAAAGATATTCCGCCTGGTCTACGGAGCACACAAAAACACGATTGTTCCTCGTGAAACATTGGAAGCCGTACAACATGACTTGCAGGAAAGCGGCATCAAAGCTGAGATATCTCCCGACATCAACCGGGATACTTTCGTAAAATGGTCTTTCATTTCGGCCATGGCAGTAACAGGCGCTTACTATGACGTGCCCATGGGTGAAGTGCAAAAACCCGGCAGGATACGCGACACCTTTATCGGACTTTCGCAAGAAAGCGCTGCATTGGGACAAAAGCTGGGCATTGAGTTCAAGGAAGATATGGTGGAATATAATCTCAAAGTAATCGACAAACTGGCTCCCGAAAGTACCGCTTCCATGCAAAAAGATATGGCAAAAGGACATCAGAGCGAAGTGCAGGGATTACTGTTCGATATAATTACGGCAGCCGAAGAACAGGGAATTGAGATTCCTACATACAGAATGGTAGCAGAGAAATTCAAATAATTTTATACCTTTGTCCAATTATCTTATATTATCTTTGTCATTCAGAACGTGGTGCAAAATCTTTTCCTTGCCACACATACACAAAAAGAGCAGATTCTTTGCTACGCTCCGAACGACGACACCCAATGATATAAACTAATTTTAATTACTTATGAATATACCAACTCTCCTCTCTATCAATTGGAATCCAGATCCGGAGCTGTTCAACCTTTTCGGAAGTATTCCAATCCGTTATTACGGCCTGTTATGGGTTGTCGGTATTGCTCTTGCCTATGCGATAGTACACCGTCAGTACCATGACCGGAAAATCGACGAAAAGACGTTCGAACCGCTGTTCTTTTATTGCTTCTTCGGCATCCTGATAGGGGCGAGATTAGGACACTGCCTGTTCTATCAGCCGGACTATTACCTGAACCACTTCTGGGAAATGATACTCCCCGTAAAGTTCCTGCCGGACGGCGGTTGGAAATGGACGGGATACGAAGGGCTTGCCAGTCATGGCGGCACGCTGGGATTGATTATCTCCCTCTGGATGTACTGCCGCAAGACAAAGATGCACTATATGGACGTACTGGACATGATAGCCGTTGCCACTCCTATCACCGCCTGCTGCATCCGCCTTGCCAACTTGATGAACTCCGAAATAATCGGTATGCCGACCAATGTCCCCTGGGCATTTGTATTCGAACGCGTAGATATGCTGCCCCGCCATCCGGCACAGCTCTACGAAGCAATAGCTTATTTTATCTTCTTCCTGGGCATGGTCTACCTGTACAAACGCGGACAGAAGAAGCAGGAAAGCAAACTTGAAACAGACTTCAGCACCACTAAGGCAAAGTCCACCGCAGTGCAAGCAGTAGCCTCCCTACCCTATCACCGCGGCTTCTTCTTCGGCCTCTGCCTGACGGAGATATTCGTCTTCCGCTTCTTCATCGAGTTCCTGAAAGAAGACCAAGTGGATTTTGAAAAGACAATGGCGCTGAATATGGGGCAATGGCTCAGTGTTCCGTTCATACTTATCGGAATTTACTTCATGTGTTTCTACGGCAAGAAAACGGCAGGAAAATAATATCCTCCGGCAATAAAAAAACTTCAAGGCATGAAACCGGCAGTCCATCCAAGGAAACTGAAGGTTTCATGCCTTGCCGTTAAATCCATACTACACAGGCTACTTCCCTTTTACTATCCGCTTGATGTCATTCAGCTTGTTCAACGCTTCAAGCGGCGTCAGGTTATTTACGTCCAGATTCAGTATCTCATCACGTATTTGGCACAGTATCGGGTCATCAAGCTGGAAGAAGCTGAGCTGCATGCCGCCACGCGTCTCTCCCACTTCG
>UMEW01036732.1_pt1 | contig 11300 bp, 9 predicted proteins | sample 1964851 | NCBI WGS metagenome assembly UMEW01 (sample SAMEA4836030, study PRJEB28245) | human gut metagenome | biome: gut microbiome; material: fecal sample | place: Denmark | collected 2008 | reverse complement strand
CTATGCTATGAAAGCTATTCACAAATACCAACAATTCCGAAAGGTTTCTCCTAAAATACTCACTACATTTTTCTCTATTTTCTTTGGAAAACTTAGCACTACCAACAATTTCTCTACAATCTGTTACATATAGTATTCGATTCGTTTTCGGTTCCGAATAAAATTTTCTACATCTGCCATTCTGTCTGTAATCCGACATACTGGAAGTGCATCAATTACCTCTTTGTGGTATTTCCCTCCTCTTCCTGCTCTGGAATCTAATATAGACACTACACAAGTATCTGTTTCCGTCCGGATTGCTCGTCCAAATCCCTGGCGCAGTTTGATCTGCATATCCGGCACTATGATTTTCTGAATATATTCCTTTAAAGTCTGATATCGTTCTCTTTCTGCTTCCCTCACAGGATCGGGTACCGCAAATGGCAAACGGACAATAATCAAAGAAGATACTACATCTCCTGGAAAGTCCACGCCTTCCCAGCAGGAACCAGCTGCAAAAAGCACACAATTTTTCTGTGCCTTAAATTCACGGATCACTGACTGGGAATCTTTCCATACCTTCAACAACGGAAATGGGAGATTCCCTCTCAATTCTCTGTATACATTCCCCATCATAGAATAAGAGGTAAACAGTACAAGAGTATGTCCAAATGTGGAACATACCAGCTTTCGGATCTGCTCAGACAAGAAACGGATTTCTCCATGATAGCTATCATACACTTTTCTCTTCCGTCTTGGCATGTATAGTAAACAATTTTCATCATAATCGAACGGTGAATCAGCCTGATATTCACGTACTCTTCCGACATCTTCGAGTCCGTTCAGTTGCTCTGACCTTTGAAAACTCTCCCCTGCTTTTAAGGTGCCAGATGTAAGAATGGCTGGAAAGCCACGCTCCCAAATATCTGCCTTTATCAAACTTTCTGTTTTTCGATGAACAGTGCAAAACACTGGCAGTCCCTTTGATGTATACTCTAAAAACAATATATTGTTCCGGTCCACATTTAAAAACTGTAACAGGACTTCCCTGCTCTCTTCCAGCCGGTTCTTTGTCCATCTGGATAAATTCCCGATCAACAGATCTTCCGCCCGCTGCAACCAGCGGATGCTGTTTCTTAATGCCTGTCTGGACTCCCTGTTGAGAACAAAGCGAAAACGTGCCTGTTCTTCTAACACTCCCTGTGGTCTTGGCAGACTTTCAAAGAGCTGTGAAAATGCTTCCCGAAGTTTTGCCGCAATATGGGTATAATGTTCCCCTTCTAAAAGACTGCAGATTTCCATAAAATCTTCCGGTCCGAAAGACTTTCCATACATCTGCCTTGCTGCTTCTGGAAATTTATGTGCTTCATCAATGATCAGTGCCTGATAATTTCTTAATAAAGGACGGAAATCATTGGCTCTGTGAAGTGTATCTGCCAGTAGATAATTATGATTACAGATCTGGATAAATACTTTTTCATCTGTAGCTTCTTTTAAATATTTTTGATAACGACAGTACGTTCTCATCTCACAAGTTTCCGGGCAGTATTTGGGGACGCATACCATCCTGCGGTCAAACCCACTCAGATGCTGTACGGAGTCCATGTCATATTGTTCTCTTAATGCATATAAAGCTTCTCTCTGCAGTGGATTTTTTGCTTTTCTTCGTACTGCATCCAACCGAAGCTCCAACCGATTGTCACATACAAAATGTTCTTTCCCTTTTCGGATGACTGCTTGGATAGGGGCAGATATGATTCCTTTCTTCAATAAAACCTGTGATAAAAAAGGTATATATTCTCTTTGGATGGCTTCCTGCAATGCAATGCTTGAGGTTGAGATCACAATAGGCTGACTCTGACCGCACATAGAAAAATATCCAGATAACAATTGACTGTATTTTCGAAAAAGAATGCACGCTACCAGGTATGCATAAGTCTTTCCTACCCCTACTGCTGCATCGCATAATGCAATCTTGTTTCCACACAGGCTGGAAAGCATTTGATGGCAAAGTGTGATCTGTTCTTCCCGAACTTTCATTCCTGCTTGTGGAAGTATTTCTCTGAATATCTCTTCCACCTCTTCGTGTGCCATTCTCCGATATTCGTTCCGATGCATCTTTCCACCCTCTTATCTTTATATTTGTGTTAATATCACATCAATACAGCCAGAGATTTGGTTACTCTGGCTGCATGTATCTGATATCAACAGCACACTTCGATTGATTTTCTTTTGTTGTTGGATATCGTATTTGTCCTCTCACTTCCCCGATATCAAATGGGCACATTATAGCTGGATGTCTGGCAAAACATCCACACAGATATTCCAAACGTCTTACTGATTACAACGTAAGGTTTATCTATCCCTGCATTCGGATCTTTTGGTGTATCATTATCATCCACCCGGACTCATGGCGTCACATTCCTGCCTGGATGCTTACAGAATAAAAGGGGCGCTCTTATATAAAACGATGATCACTGATGCCGTCCGTTGTAGTGAATAACTGAACCATCCTTTTATATCGTCATGGCGTTTCTTTCTGCTACGCTCCGCCGGATGGGAAAGTTTCTATAATGCGGATATCCAATTATCAAGGAACAGAGGAGGGGAAGGCACTAAGTACCTTCCCGAAAATGTATAGGAAAAATTCCTACTTAGGAGAGAACTTACCTCTCCTACTTACTAGCCAACTTCCACAACAAAATATGACGCTAAAAAAAATATTTTTTTAATTTTTTTCTCAAGCGTTTCATTCGTGCAGAAACTGTATTCGCTTTCATTCCAAGCAATTTCCCTATTTCCTCTGTACCATAACCAAACGTTTTTAAAAGAATAATATACAATGTTACTTGATCCAACTTCTGCAGTTCTTTTCTTAGTTTATTGTCATCTAAAGACTTTATGAAGTCTTGCACGTTAACAGGCTGTTGAATTTCCCACTTTCCGGAAGCATCTTCAGTTCTCTCTATAAAATCTGTATCAGGCATTTGATGATTTTTGTAGTTACGTTCTTGTTTAAAACAATTCCAGTCATAATCACGAAGTTCTGCAATAACCTCTTCTGAGACGCCTAGTTCACGTAATTTTTTCTCTTCTTGTTCCTTCCATACTTTCCATTTATATTCTTCTTTTGCTTTGTTATATGCCATATCATTTTTCCTCCGATTTGAATTTTCGAAAATCAAATCGGAAGTGGTGGGCTTCTATTTCTTGGATTACTCCAATAGAAAAAGATGCACTGCAGATTTTCTATCCACAGTAACGTCTTTCTTTTTTGACAATTATATTTATAAGTATATGAAATATGGTATGAGACACCATATTTAAAACCGCATTTTTTTCTATCTGCTGTTACGCTTTTTTTAACGTTTTCTTATGACTGAATCTTCTCCTATTGCCTAATATTGCACATCAATCCCTTATTATAAATTATGTGCCTCTATCCCATTTTCTTTTTTAATATTGCTTAATACACCACATCAAATATTGTTCACTACTATTTTCACTTTTCCAATGTTGCATAATACACTAGATTTCATGGAGGTGAATAGTACACATGGCGCAGATTGATAGTCGTTTAGGTGATATGATTCGTAGCTACCGTGAAAAACTTGGTTTAACGCAAGAAGAAATGGCTGAAAGACTTCAAGTTAATCTTACACATTATGGAAATATTGAGCGTGCCGCATGCAATCCAAGCTTTTCTCTTTTTCTTCGGATTGCCAAAGAATTAAATCTTTCCGTAGATGCTTATCTATATTCTACAAGAGATGATACTACCGCTGAGATTACACGTTTACTCTCAAAATGTTCCAAGCGCGAATGTCAGATTATCTTAGAAAATATCCTTACCCTTCTTAAGAATCGGGATGAATGCACGTAAATTGATGTTACAGAGTGATTCTGTTTTTATTCCAAATTTTATCTAGCTTTTTTCTAGTTTTAACATTAGCAAAGCGGTCCATGCACATGCATGAACCGCTTGATCATTTCCATTGCTTGATTTTTTCCAACATGTTGGAGGGAACTTTCAATATCCCACTTCCGGATAGTAAAAGCAGCATATCCACCATTCCCTGCAGATAAGCTTGTTGGTTTTCTTCTTCTGCACATTGTTCTGTCAAGCCAACATATTTCTCAATGACACATTTTTGTTCATCTGTCATTTCACAAACTGTCTGCTCATAAATCGGCTGATATGAAAATTTTTCTTTCATAGCCTTTTGATACTCTGGTAATTGTAACTGTGAAAGTCTTCCGGTATCCTCACATCGAAGTTCCTTTAAAAACTGTGCAGTTTTTTCCCATACTCGCTCATCCATGCTTCCCTCTTCCTTTCATCGTACCAAATCTTTTTTTCTTTTGTTCTATTATTCCTCTATTTCCACTCCGAAACACATAATAATTGCTTTATATTATTCTTCTTTGTATGTTGTATAAAATAATTTTTAAAACTTCATCTTTAGAAGTATATTACCATTCCATTTCGCTAGAATCAATAATGTAACTTCATCTTTAGAAACATTGAGGATATTATGAAAATATATTGGAATGGTGAACGCAAAAACGTAATAGGATCTCGCGTTAAAGAATTAAGGAAAAAACAGGATATTTCCCAAAAGATTTTGGCAGCACGTCTTTCTCTTTCTGGGATTGATTTTACGGAATTGACAATTTTAAGAATTGAAAAAGGGACACGGTTTGTTCCAGATTATGAATTAAGTGTAATTGCTGATTATTTCCATGTAACTTCTGATTATCTGTTAGGCAGAACAAATAAAGAATAGGACAGGTACTCCGTATGTAGCGGGACCTGTCCTATTTCTTCGCAAATTTATACCCTATCCCTCGCACGGTTTGGATAAAAACGGGATTTCGGGGATCTAGTTCTATTTTCTTTCGTATATGACCTATATGTGCGGTAACATTTCCTTCATCACAGAAATATTCTTTTCCCCATACAGTTTCATATATCTGTCGATGAGTAAATACCTGCCCAGGATAACTCGCAAGGAAAAATAGGATATCAAATTCTTTTACTGTTAGATTAATTTTTCTGTTTTTGTGAAATGCTATTCTATTATTGTAATCCAAGTACAAATCTGCATGATTTAATATATTTTTTTCTTGTAGAGCAATTTTTTTTGCAATATAATTCATATTACAAAGCAAAATTTCTTTATAATTCCCCTCTTCTTTTATTCGAATAAGAATTTCAACTTCTATAATGCTTCACCTGCCCTTTTAAATTTCAAGCAAACGCTCATAAATAAACTTTCTATTTTATTTCATCATTTTCTTTATAAATCTTATTCCACTCTCCATAGGTCAAACGGTTTCGGTACCATTTAGAAGTGTCATCTAAGTTCGACTTAATAACTTGATTGGATATATAGTGAAAACGGTTATTATCTAACGGCTGAATGACTAATTCACTTGTCATTGCATTATCCTGCATTGTTCTTTCCCACACCGCATTAATTATAAGTTTAATTTTCCCATCATCCATCTTTTCATATGATACTACTTCTGGATACGGTTCATACGTTGATCCATAGTCATATAATCCTCTTGGTCTGTACAAATACGTTTTTGTTTCTGCATTATAAATGGCATTAGACTCTAATACTTCACTTTCAACTGTTAAAAATGTTTGAATAACTTCCTCAAAATCTTGTTTTGGAATATAATATTCTACTCCTTCTTGACTATAATTATATGGAACATATTTTTCATATTTTAAAAGATACATAATCTCATATAGATCATAAAAATCAAGTTGTGAATAATCACTTTGATTCCAATTCGTTATAAATAACTTATTTCCAGCATAACCTACTGGCATAACATACTTTCTATTCAACTCCCGACATGCTTCATCCAATGGTTCCACACGAAATCCAATTTTCCCATGATATCCATCATATCCCTGTCGATCATATTCTTCTATGAAAAAATACCCATTTTTTGTATACTTCCATGATTGTACTTGAAATTCATTAATGTACTCAGCTTCTGGAGCGTCCTGATCCCAAGTCATATTACTACATATGGCATAAATTTCCCCATTTTGAGAGTTTAAATCATATCTCACAAATCCTCCTGATTCCATAATAGAAAAAATTGTTATACTATCATTAACCTCGTTTTGCACATTCTTGCAAAATTTTTTCACTAGTTCTCCATTTACCATATCTATTTGATTATTTATGTCAACCGCAATATAGTTTTTTCTGCCTAAATATTCAATAATGTCTTGTTGTAATTTCAATGAATTTCTATTGCTTTGATTCCATCTTTCTTTGTATATATGAAAATAATCATCTGCCAAATCTTCGGATTCTACCAGAATTTCTTCAGTTCTTTGAACTAATTGTACTTGATTTGAATTTTTTTGTATTTTATTACATCCTCCTAGTAGAAAACTAATGACACCAATAATGATCATTAATCTAACTTTCATACTCTTCCTCTCCAATTACAATATCAGTTATAAAAAAATCTATTTTCTTAATTTACTTAAAAATCTCTTCGCGGTTTATATTCTGGAATTTTATATGCTCCCTCACGTTCAATACAGTTTCCCAAATATATCCACTTGTCACCTTCTTCTCGGATTGTCACTTCATGTCTGAATGAACAATCTGTTCCTTCTTCCTGAAAAACAGCTTCTACTGTCAAAGTTAATGATCCATCCTCATTTTCTATACAATTCACTACTTCTGGGAAAGGTTGGAATTGTTGAATTCGATTCCATGGACCAATTGCTTCCCATGGATATACCCCCTTCACGTCATCGTATTGAGCATATATTTCCAAGGTTTCTATTGAAATATCAAAATAAGTTGTGACCACTTCTTCAAATTCTACTTTAGGAATGCCTGATGCATATTTTTTTTCATCAATTTTCTCCCCATACTTCATTGTGTATAAAAACTCAAACAAATCATTAAACTCTATATTTTCCAAACTGTTTTGATTCCAATCTACGAGGAACAGATTATTGCAAAAGTAACTAACCGGTGTAATACATTTATTTCCTAATTCTCTGCACTGTTCATCAAGTGGCAAAATTCTATAAAAAACATGCATATCCATTTCTTGATTTCTTGATAATGCCTTCTCCCATATAATCCACCCTTTATCAGTATAGTTCCAATCATATACCTGAATTTTTTCTATCTGCACAATATGTGGACTCATATTATCATCAAATGCAGCTGTTGCTGATGTTACATATAAATCTTTGTTTTTAAATTGAAGTTTATTATATATCCAAACACCACTTGTATTAATTACAAAAAATTCAGTTTCAGTATTTTCTCCTGTTTTTGCCAAAGAAAGAGCATCATCAACTTGTTTATAATTCAACATATTATAATCATGACTGCCACAGGTAATGGCAACATTCTCTTCTGCAATACTTTCGATCATTGTATGAACTGTCTCTTCTTCAAGAACAATATTTGACGCATTACCTTTATCTGCCTGACTGTATATCCTTTTGCATTTTCCAACCATTTTCCTTAAGCGATCACTAATGTCTTTTTCTTCTTTTCTCCCCATTTCAATATTTTTTAATTCATAATCATCATTTTCATCCATCACCACATTCTCTTCTTCTGTATTATTAATTATAAGATCATTTTGAGACCCATTTTTTTCACATCCGGATAATACTAAAGAAACCAAAATAATAGCCAACATTTTCTTCATTAACATTTTCACCTTTTTTCATCTCATTCCTATCGTAAATATTGATCCAATACTCTTTTATCTTTTTGAACTACATAACCACTGCCACCAATATTTTTTACATCTTCAACCATACTAATTAGCAATATTGGATTCTCAATATTAGGATCAGTTGTAAAAACTGCCATCCACCCCAATTCTGTTCCTGTTGCATCTTCTTTTGAAAGCTTTATTTCTGCCGTTCCTGTTTTTCCAGCCAAAGTGTACTCCTCTCTATGTAAACCATATCCCGTTGCTGTTGGTTCACTAATAACTTTCTTCATTGTCTCTAAAACAGTATGAATACTTTCTTTTTGAATAACTTCCGGCATCCATATATTGGGATTATAATTTGGGTTATATAGTAACGTCGGTTCAATTATATTTCCATCATTACTAAATGCGGAATAAATAGAAGCTAGATGCAATGGATTTATTAAGATTTGACCTTGTCCATATCCACTATCTGCCAATTGAATTTCTGACTTTATTCCTTCTGTATTTGAATACTGTGATATTGACATTTTAATATCAAATGGTATTTCTTTGTTAAACCCCAATTTTTCTAAAAAGCTAGTTAAATTATTTTCCCCCAGTTTAAGTGCTACTTTTGCAAAATATATATTATCAGAATATATCATTGCATTTTCCAGTGTTGCAGGTTCAGTCTCATGTAATGTGGTCACATAATAATCCCCCCATGACGAGTCTTTTTGCCAGCTTAAACCTTCGTTTCCATAATCTTCTACAGGATCAAGAATACCTGTGTCTAACCCTATCACTGCAGTAACAGGTTTAAATGTTGATCCGGGACACCATACCTGTCTGAATCGATTGTACAAAGGTTGCCTTTCATCTTCATTTAAGCTTTTCCATAATTTATCTGACATTCCCATTACAAAATCATTTGAGTTAAAAGAAGGAGTACTGACCAGTGCCAAAACTTCTCCTGTATATTGGTTCATAGCAACAGAACAACTCTTATCATCCTTAAACTGTTCATACAAGACTTTTTGCAATTCTGCATCAATTGTTAATTGAATATCCTCTCCGTTTTGAACCGGTTTATCTACAATAATATCTTTTCTGTTTCCAAATTCATCTTCGATATATATCATGCAACCATTTTGACCTTTTAATTTATCTTCATATAAACTTTCTATACCACTTCTCCCTATAACACTATTGGAATCATAACCTTTCCCTTTATTCTCTTCCAAATCTTCCGCTGTAACTTTTTGAATATATCCAACCAAATGTGACGCTGCTTCTTTTAAAGGATAGTCTCTAACTTCGATATCGTTAATCATAACATCTGGAATTGATAGTAATTCCTCTTGATTTTCCTTTAATTTTACAAGATTTTCATCCGGATTAATTTTCATTAATTCCAATTCACTAACTTTAGGAATTGTTTTTATAGGAACAAATGAATCATCTTTTACCCACTCTGCAGACAATTTGTTCTTTATCACATCAATATCCACTTCAAGCAACTCCGCAAGTTTAATTATTGTGTTTTCTTTATCCTGAATTTTACCCGGCACTAGCCCAACTGATGATGCAACCCCTTTTCCAGCTAACACTTTTCCATTCCGATCTAAAATTTGTCCTCGCTCTGCTTCTACAGTATCTATTCGTACTTTATCTGTAGACTCTAATTGCGGAAAAATAATACTATCTTTCCAAACAAGTTTATATTCAAATTTTTCTTTTATAAAGTTTACTTCATTTTGAAATTTCACTTCACCTGCAAGAGTATTAAATGATGTAAGATATGAAATCTCTTTACCATTGGATTTCTCATTTAAAATTTTAATGCTTAAATCCTTCGTTTCTAATCCTTCATATATGTTTTTATTTCTCTTTACAAATTCTTCCATAGAAATATTCGATGAATGTTCTTTAGAAATCATTTTATACATTTTTTCATATTCATGTTTATTGATATAATTCATATATTCGGTTAGCAATTGTTCAGTAGTGTTCTTATGTGTCTGTTTCGTAATAAAAAAAATCAAGCTCAATACTAAAATTAAAGAAAATATTATTAATATCAATCTACCTGTCCATTCAAATTTTTTTCTTTTCATAATTGTCTCCTGTTTCCATATCTTACGTTTGTAATATATTCTATTATCACTTTTTTGTCAATAGCCTTCTTGACGTTTCTATTTCAATGCTCTATAATTATTACGAAAGTAAGATTAAAGGAGAATAAACATGGATAAATTACCACAAATATCTGAAGCAGAATATGAAATCATGAAAATAATATGGGATGAGTCACCAATAAGCACAAATTCTATTTGTGAAAAAGTTCCATCTATACACAATTGGAGTAATAAAACAGTTCATACGTTATTATCTCGTTTAATGTCAAAACATGTTATTTCTTATGAACAAAAAGGGCGTATGTATTACTATTTTCCCATTATCTCTAAAAATAAATATTTATCACAAGAGAACCATAATTTTTTATCTCGCTTTTATGATGGTGAAATGGCTCCGCTATTATCTTCCTTACTATCCAATGCCCAATTATCTGACAGCGATTTAAAGAATATGTATCATCTTATAGACTCTAAATTGAATGGTGGTGATGAAACCTAATGTTCTCGATTCACTTTTTATTATGTAATCTCACTATCAGTATCTTATTGGGGATAATTCTATTACTCAAAAAACTATTAAAAAATTATATTACAACTAATAGTCGGTATTATTTGTGGTACATTTTTGTATGTGCGCTTATTATTCCTTTCATACCATTCAAAAATATCGGACCACATCAATTATTAATAAAGTTACAACACTTTTTCCAACAAGATACGGGTAAAATTGTAAATACTTCTACAAAACAACTTGATGATATAAATTTATCTGTTCAATTAGGTACTTCTGATTTTGCGTCAGCTCAAGATAATTTTAATTTGTATGATCTTGATAAATACTTATTTGCAATATGGATAATCGGGTGTTTGTTTACATTAGTATATTTTATATATAATATTGTTAAAATTCATTTAATCCAAAAAAAAGCTTTTTTGATAACTTCTGAAAACGAACCAGAACTATACCAACAATACATTTCGTGTCATGAAAAATTAAAAATAAGACGACATGTCGCTTTATACGCTTCATGTAATATTTCAAGCCCTGTTTCTTACGGTCTTCTATATCCCAAGGTAATTATTCCTCAAGATATGGATATATTACTGTCTGAACAGGATGTATATTATATCTTTTTACATGAATTACAGCATTATAAACACAAGGATGCTGCATTAAATTATATAAGTTGCATTTTACAGATCATATATTGGTTTAACCCATTCATTTGGTACGGATTTCATATATTACAAAAAGATCGGGAAATTGCATGCGACAACTCAGTAATTAACATCATAGGGAAAAACAACTGTATAGATTATGGCTATACATTAATAAGATATGCTGAAAAAATGCAACACAATGCTTTTCTCTCTCCACTCTCTCGTTTAGGTGGAGAAAAAAAGATCATTATAGATAGAATAAAAGAAATAGCAAATTACCAAAAAATTTCTAAAAAACATAAGAGAAACAGT
>UMEW01036757.1_pt1 | contig 11381 bp, 7 predicted proteins | sample 1964851 | NCBI WGS metagenome assembly UMEW01 (sample SAMEA4836030, study PRJEB28245) | human gut metagenome | biome: gut microbiome; material: fecal sample | place: Denmark | collected 2008 | reverse complement strand
AAAATGAAAGACACAATCACACTTCCCCGACGCACCATCGAAACTATGGAAATCATGGAATCGTCATAGCTCAGTGCATAAAAGTAGACAAAGTCCGCTGCCGAAAGGAAAACGGAGATCAGGATGATGGTCCAGTCCCAGCGGAAAGGAGTCGTTGACTTCCGTTTGGGCCACCAGAGGAGGAACACGATGGTTCCCATAATAAAGAGCTGGTAGACATTATACCACGATTGCACCAGCATCGGATTCAGTTGTTTCATCAGAAACTTGTCATACAGTCCGCTGATGGCTCCCATCACTGCCGCCAAGACAATAAAGAGAATCCATTTGTTATGTTTGAAGTCGATTCCTTCTTTCTTACCTGAACGGCTCAACATGAAGAAGGAAGCTACTGCCAGCATTACTCCGATCCATTGGTAAAGATTCAAACGTTCGCCAAATACCAGCATCGCTCCGACAAGCACCATCACGGGACGAGTAGCATTGATGGGCCCCACAATGGTAATAGGCAGGTGCTTCATTCCGAAGTAACCGAATATCCACGATGACAGCACGATAAACGACTTGATGATAATATATTTATGCTGCTCCCACCCTGCAACGGGAACATTAAAAATGGTTCCCCCAAGGATATCAGGCTCGAATGCCGATACCAAAATGAACGGCAGAAAAATCAGACTGGAGAAAAGCGTATTCAAAAACAATACAGGCAACACCGCATTATCTTTCAACGACTGTTTCTTGAATACATCATAAAATCCCAGCAAAGTAGCCGAGAGAAAAGCTAATAATAACCACATGGTGAAATAAGTATTAAGTATCAGGTATTAAGTATTTCTTCCGGATATTCCACGTTGACAAGGAAGAGCGCATTTCCCGGAGCGGAAGTTCCGGCTTTGCAACGGTCCCGTTGTTCTATCACTTTGCGAAAACCTTCTACGGTCAGTTTGCCGCGTCCTACCTCGAGCAGTGTTCCTACGATGGCACGCACCATGTTACGGAGAAAGCGGTCGGCACGGATGGTAAATACCCAAGTGGTATCTTCCCCCTCCATCTTTGTCCATTCGGCATGGGAGATGTGGCAGATATTGGTCTTTACGTCCGTATGCAGTTTACTGAAACTTGTAAAATCGATGTATTCGAACAGCGTTCGTGCCGCCTCATTCATGAGGTCATAATCCAATGCCCCGTACACACGGCAACGATACTGACGGTTGAAAGGATATTTGGCAGTCGTCACATAATACTTATACGTCCGGGCAGTCGCATCAAAACGGGCATGCGCATCCGGTTTCACCCGGCGGATACGGTAGACAGAAATATCGGGAGGCAACAGACGGTTCAACTTGTCGGCAACGGTCACTGTATCGAGCACTTCTTCCTGATCAAAATGTGCCACCATCAGCGAGGCATGCACCCCCGCGTCTGTTCGCCCGGCACCTATCACTTCCACATCACGACGCAGAAAAGTAGACAAAGCTTTCATCAAGCATTCCTGCACACTACTCCCGTTGGGTTGTATCTGCCAACCGTGATAGTTGGTTCCATCATAAGCCAAATAAATAAAATACCTTTGCACGCCGATTCCTTATTTTAGGGTTTTCGAGTGCAAAAGTAGTCATTTTTTTCATTCATACGTCGAAGGAGTCGTACCAAATGCATCTACAAAATGTTTGCGGAACGTCGGGATATCATTGTACCCCACCATTTCGGCCACTTCCTGCACCGCATATTGTTTCGTTTTCAACAGCACTCCGGCACGACGCATACGTACACCTCTGATCAGTTCTATAATGGTATAGTCGGTACTTTGCTTCACTTTTCGGTAGAGAGTGGGCTGGCTCATATTCATTTCCGCTGCCAGTTTCTTCACACTGAAGTCCGCCTCGCAAATATTCTCTTCTACAATTTTGATAACGGCTGTGATAAACGGATCTTCCGTCTTCACTTCCTCACCCGTCTGTTCCTGCTCGTTCGCGGCAATCGTATCTGTTCCCGGCAACTTGAACAATTTCGTATACATCTGCTTCAATGTCTGGCGACCGTTAATCAGATTACTGACTTTCGCTTTCAGAATGCCCGGAGTAAAAGGTTTCAGCACATAATCATCCGCACCCAACTCTAATCCGCGAATAATGTCATCATCCTCCACCTTCGCTGTCAGCATAATAAAAGGAATACTGCATGTTTCCGGATTCTCCTTTACCTCACGGCAACATTCAAAGCCGTCTTTAACCGGCATCATAACATCACTGATAATCAAATCGGGCATCTCCTTGGTTGCCATATCTACCCCCTCCTGACCATTCGTTGCCATCAGCAGGTTATATTCATTGCCAAACAGCACTTTCAGATAGAGGCGGATATCTTTATGGTCTTCTACAATCAATATCGTCTTTTTATTTCCACCCACTGCAGAGGGTGCTGCTTCTTCAGGCGTCTCCTCCGTAAAAAGTGGTAATTGCTGATCTTGTTTTACTTCTGTATCCTCTATTATCACCTCCTGTTTCGATAGTTCTTCAGCCGATGCCGGTTCTGCCACATCCGGCAGTTCCTCCGGATCGGTAAACTGAATATTCGGGTTATTTTCGAAGACAGCTCTGTCGACAGGAAGATTCACCGTCACTTTCGTACCTTTTCCTTCGGCACTTTCAAGAGCAATCGTTCCCAAATGCGCTTCCACCATCTGCTGCATGATAGTGAATCCTAATTGTGCAGCTGATAAATCATGCCCCAATCCCTCATCCTCTCTCATCAGTTGTTCGGCGGTTCTCACTTTTTCTTTTCCATTATCTTCTATTACCAGACTGACATAATGCCTGTTGTCACTTACGATCTCACAGACAGATAAGGAAACGACTCCTGCATAATGCGTATGAGTGAAAGCATTCGTCAGCAGATTATGAATAATAAATTCGACCTTCTTTTTATCCACATAGAATTCCGTCTCCTTCTTGATTCTCTTCTCGCAATGAAAATCAATGGTGTATGCCTTCAACAGATCTCGGATACCCAAAAGAGAACTGTCGATCATCTTGTCTACCGAATACGGAGCAACCTTCAGTTTTTCTTCCAGATCTCCCTGTCCATATACCGACATTAGCTGGTCGCAAGCATCCACCATACGAAGTGAATTCCGGTATGCCACTTGCAGAGAAAATTTCGAAATCTGAAAGTTATCTTTCTGCAAATCCTTCAGCGGAGCGATGATAAGCGACAACGGAGTACGCAGTTCCTGCACAAACAGCATAAGCAAGCGGTTCCTCATCGCTTCTATCTCTTTCTTCTGCTCCCGCTTCAACTTTTCCATGTTTAGGTTTTCCTTCAATATCATCTCCCGATCGCGATGCATCTGTTTACGCTGATCCCTCTTTCTGAAATAGCCATAGAAGAAATAAGATAATCCGAGCAGTAACAAACCATATATGATATAAGCCCATATCGTCTGATACCACTTGCCCTTCACTACGAGAGGAATCTCGATCAACTCTCCCTCTTTTCCATCCGGGAAAACAAGTTTTGCTTGCAAAGTATATTTTCCGGCAGACAATCCATTGAACCACAAACCTTCCGCAAGTGGTATCATCTTCCAGTCTTTATCCACTGGAAGCAGACGATAGGCAATTTTGCGCTGTGCCAGTCCGTAGCGCAAGTCGGAGAAGTACAAATGAAAATCATTATTATCGGAAGCGAACGCCAGCTTCTCCTGCCTTTCCGGAGAAACAGACAGAATTATCTGCCCGTTCCGTTTCTCTCCGGCCAGCACTGTTTCTCCGCCGACTTCCACGTCCGTCAGCATCAGATGCTTCTTGCCGCTGTCTCCTTTCGTAGCAGACGGATCAAAGAAAATCAGTCCCCACGAATTCGCCCATAGCAAGCGCCCATCATTCAAACGGCATACCGCACTACAGTTTCCCGCTGACAGATAATTATAGAAAGCTTCCTGTCCGTTTCTGATTGTCATCACGCCGACATTGTTTCCTGCCCAGGTATTTCCGATATGATCATCGACCATACAACTGACGTGTCCGTTTGTCAATCCGTTCCGCAGGGTATAAACCGATTCTATTTTTTCTTTTTCTCTTCCGTCGATGCGGACAACGACATTCAGATAAGCCGCATAAATCTGATTATAATTATTCACATAGATGGTACGGACACCGGCTTCCTCCAGCCCGTTCTCCTTTTCGTAGTTTCCTTCCACCCGTATCTGGTTACCGGTCGTTTCAATCCTCTTCAGTCCTTTGTCTGTACCGATCCACACATTACCTTCCTTATCTTCGGCTACTGCAAATACACTCTTGATTTCACCGGGCAGTCTTATACTCTTACATCCGTGAGTTTTCGGGTCAACCTGTATCAATCCATTCGAAGTACCTACCCACAAACGGTTCCAGGAGTCCAGGCAGAAACAATGAATAATTGTTTCCATTTTCCCGCCTTCGCTGTTTTTCAATTGAAAAGTTTCTATGCCTTCCGTAAGCGGATTGACAACGACTACTTCTCCGAAATTATTGCCCAGCCAGATATTTCCGTTCCTACCTTTATATATATGGTAATGCCCGGAGAAACCGGGCCCTTTTTTCCAAGGCTCAAAATGTGTATCCATCGAAAGCATCGGAGTAGTACTTCTCATAATGCCCCCGTCAGTCACCGTCAGCCAGACATATCCTTTCAAATCTTCAACTATACCGTCTACTCTGGACTTAAAAATCTGCCGCACCCGGCTATACATACTATCGCTGATATCAAATTTCACCACTCCGCCACCAAAGGTACCCACCCAGAGAATCTGCTGTTTATTATCCCATAGCAGACTGGTCATCTTATTTTCAATTCTCGAATGGAATGCTTTCTCATTCTGCGTCAATAGTGTCAAAGTAAACGGACTCTCACACAAATACTGGTTCTCAAAATGCAATTTGTATAATCCGTCCCAAGTAGTCAGATAAAATGTCTGCTTATCTTTCATCACCATATCCGTGACATATGAATTGGAGAAATCCGACTGATCACCTCCTTCGAGAGAGATCACCCGTTCCTTATGCGTTTTAAGGTCATAACATACAATGTCATTCCATAATCTGCAAATCCACAAATATCCCTGCCGCAAAAAGAGTCTGTTCACTACATTATATTCTCTGATCAGAGCACTCTTTTTCGTTACAAAATCATAATGCATCACCTTTTCACGATCAACAGAAAAATACAGATTTGTTTTTCCGTCCGTACAAAGATTGGCAACTTTCCCTTTTATCAAAGGTTCGGGATTCAATGTACAGAGTACAAAATCATCTTTTCCTTCTTTCTTACGGATGGGATGTGATTCAAACAATCCTTGCGAAGTAGCCAGATACAAGTTTCCGTCATACCAACAAAAATCATGAATCTCTTTAAGTTTCAATGGCCGGTCAAAACGTACAGGCAAATATTTTTCAATCTCTTTGTCAAAACAAGTCATTCCTCCCTGATAAAGTAAAGCATAATATAAACCGTCGGGAGCTTCCTTCAGCGTTTTTACAGCCTGATGCAGAGGAACAGAGAGAGAGTCGATGCTCATAATAAGGGGATAATCACGGAATCTGAAGCCGTCATAACGGGAGATTCCCTTATCGGTGGAGAACCACATAAAGCCTTCGCTTCCGTAACAAACATGATAAATTGTATTATTTCCGACTCCGTTTTTAATGACTAGCGGTTCCAGGTCCCAGTGGATATCTATAGAGTATGTCGGGAGAAAACCCGTCAGCAGTAGCAACAGAAAGAAGAACTTCCTCATATCTTAATTGTATTTTGTTTATGTGTATTGGCAGATAAAGATAGATAATTTAATCATTAGCAAACCGTATAACAACTGTTTTTTAGCAATAATTCACAATAAAATAAAAGCCCGCCGATCCGTAAAAGAATCGGCGGGGCTCCTCATTGTTTGTTTCTTAATTGTCTGAATGACTAAAGCGATACTATTGTTTGCTGTTTGGTTCCTCTTTTAGTTTGATGGAATCTCCTTGCACGGCGCAAGGAGTCCTCTTATATAGTTGTATATATTGTAACGTAATACCTAAAATCAATCAATTAGTGTAGTATTTTAATTGGCTGCTTTGGAAAGAGTAAAGCTATAAGTTCCCTGATTGTTTTTAAAGTTGTAATTGCCTTTAAAGTTTACCGGAACCTTTACGAGACAATTGTTCTGGTCGCTCACACGGAAATAAAGATAAGAAGTTGAACTGAATACGCTGCTGCCTTCGGCAGTGGTAGATAAAGAAGCTCCGTAACCTTGCCAGTTGAACAGATCAGTTGAAGAAGAATATGTAGTACCTATATAGTATACGGCATCTTTATCTATATTAAAGTTGAGTGAAACACACAATGCGAATTGTTCTACGAAAGCACCGCTTCTGGTACGGGCCTGATATTCGGCGGTCATCTTTACTTCTTTTCTGTCACTACCTGTACCGTAGTATCCTTCGGAAGTTTCAGATTCACAGTTACGAACCGTATTTCCGTTCTGACGAAGTGCTTCAAGTACACTTGCCATTTCTTCTGCAGTCACAGAAGGTACATCGCCTACTTTTGAATCAGTAGTTGCAGTTTGTATACCATATAAAGATATCATGGATTCAAAGCTTGAAGAGTTGTCTTCAAAACTATCACTTTCAGCATTAGAACATGCTACAAAAGTTAATGCCAATACACATGCGAAAAAGAATTTAATTGATTTCATATTAGTTCCTCCTAATTATTACTTGTTTGTTTAACTTGCTTGCGAATTGTTGTTTGCCAGTTCGCGGTCATTTTACACTTCTTATTGTTTATTTGCTCATGTTCCTTAGGAGGGAATCTTTAAACTTAAGTTGTCTTATTTGTCTTTCCTTATTTGTTTGTACATTGCAAACATAGGTGTTTTATTCAATAGAAAAAACTTTTTTAGAAGGAAAAATGAATGAATTACCACTCTTTAACGAAGGAAATACAGCTTATTCAAGCGTTTGAATAAGATATGCAAGTATTAAAACACCACTCATCTGCAAATCATTCAAAACAGGCGATAAAAATACCATCTATCACCCATGAATTATACACCACCTATAAAAGAATGATTTACCACTTCACTTATTAATTTCCATTGCAAGCGAAGAAAAGAAAGATGAATCCACCAATTAACGTCTATTCAGATAACAGCTACTTTTGTAGCATCAACAAACAAAACCCATCATGCGATGAAAAAGAAAAGAATCTTATTTTTGTTCGTTACCTTGTTTGCTTCTACCTTATTATATAGCCAGGTAGTCGGAGTGAAAACGAATCTTGTAATGGACGCGATGAAAATGATCAATCTCGGAGCCGAAGTCGGTCTGAGTAAGAAGTTAACTCTGGACTTGTATGCCAACTATAATCCGTGGAAATACAAAGATCAGAAGATGATGAAGATGCTCGCCATCCAGCCGGAACTCCGCTACTGGTTCTGCGACAAGTTCAACGGACATTTCGTGGGATTCCATGTACATGGAGGCGTTTATCAGGCTGCCGCCATCAATATACCCTGGGGCATCTGGCCGGAACTGGAAGACCACCGCTTCAAAGGACACTTCTATGGTGCAGGCATTTCCTACGGTTACCAGTGGATTCTCGCCAAGCATTGGAATCTGGAAGGAAATATCGGTGTAGGTTATGCGCGTGTCAAGTACGAGCAGTTCGAATGCAAGACATGCGGTGAGAAAGTAAGCGAAGGACATAAAAACTATGTAGGTCCTACAAAAGCTGCTATCAGTTTAATCTATTTATTCTAAAACAAAACAAATATGAAAAAGATATTATGCATACTCTTCTGCCTGCTGCCTGTATTGGGCGGGAAAGCGCAGACACTCTACAGAGATCAGGTGCGTATAGAAAAAGAATCTATCACGCGTAATGAAGATAATAATGTGCTAAGCATCGATATGGATATCGTGATGCAGGAAAATCTGAAACTCTCCTCCAATCATGTAGCTACACTCACTCCATTTCTCGAATCAAACGGACGTACCAAGATATTGCCGTCTATCGTAGTTTACGGACGCAAACGTGAAATAGTAAATCGCCGCAATAATATAACTCCGACTCCGGAGAGCATTTACAGCACCATCCGTCGTAAACATAACAAAGAGCAGATTGTAAACTACCGGCAACAATTTCAGTTCGAAGCATGGATGCGCGATGCGGAAATGAAACTAAATATTGATGTATGCGGCTGCTGCGACCTGCAAGAGGAGACCGGTGGTGAATTAATCACCCGTCTGAACATTTCACCCCTGCAAATACAGCCGTCCATTTCTTATATCACCCCACAGGCAGAAGCCGTGAAGCACCGTGCCATCGAAGGAAGTGCCTTCCTTGATTTCCCGGTCAACAAGACTATCATTTATCCGGAGTATCGCCGTAACACAGCAGAGCTGGCCAAAATACGTGCTACCATTGACAGTGTACGCAATGATGACAAGACTACACTTAGCAGTATAAGAATTCACGGTTATGCGTCACCGGAAGGCAGTTATGCCAACAATACCCGACTGGCGAAAGGTCGTACACAGGCATTGGTAGATTATGTGACCAGTTATTACAAGTTCGATACGAAACTGATTACTTCCGAATATACTTCCGAAGACTGGGACGGATTCCGCAAGTTTATCGTGGCATCTTCATTGGAGAAGAAAGACGATATCTTGAAACTGATGGATGATTCCACGTTGGATATAGACAAGAAAGAACGTCAAATCGCCCAATTGGCAGGTCCGCAAACCTATAAATACATATTGGAAGAATGTTATCCGGCTTTGCGCCATTCAGATTACACGGTCAACTATACCGTGCGCGGATTCAATCTTGAAGAGACCAAAGAGATTATCAAGACACGTCCGCAACTGTTGAGCCTGCAGGAAATTTACCGGATCGCAGAAAGTTGCCAGCCAGGAAGCGAAGAGTTCAACCATTCATTCCAAGTAGCAGCCACCATGTTCCCGGACGATCCTATTGCCAACCTGAACGCAGGGGCCATGGAGATTCAAAAAGGCGGCGACCTGACAGCAGCCAAGAAGCATCTTGCCAAAGCTGATCAGAAAGCAGCAGAAACACAGAATAACCTGGGAGTCATCGCTCTGCTGGAAGGCAACTATGATGCAGCGGAGAAGTATTTCAATGCAGCCAAAGCAGCCGGTCTTGCTACTCAGGCTGACGCAAACTTGAAAGAATTAAAAAGAAAGAAGAATTATCCCACAAAATAATAAGACACAGACAAGTTTTGTTTTTACCCCAATAATTTTATTATTAATAATTTAAAACCCAAAAACAAACAGGAACGCACCACCTGAGAAGGCAGTGCGTTTTTTATATCATTAAATTCCCATTCAACGAACTAAAAAACAGATTTTATCAGTACTTTTATCTGATAAATCAATAATTTTGCAGATAGAATACCAATATCAAAGTAGAATAAGATGGAACAACTCGAAGTAATACAAAGTAAGATTTACGACATACGTGGGCAAAAGGTGATGCTAGACCGTGATTTAGCAGAAATGTATGGAGTCGAAACACGGGCTTTAAATCAAGCGGTGAAACGCAATACAGACCGTTTCCCGGTGGATTTCATGTTTCAGTTGACAGATGAAGAAACGGAAATTTGGAAATCACAAATTGTGATGTCCAATTCTATAAAGATGGGCGTTCGCCGGAATCCTTATGTGTTTACAGAATTAGGCGTAGCAATGCTTAGTAGTGTGCTCAACTCAAAGACGGCAATACAAATAAATATGGGCATAATGCGTGCTTTCGTTGCGGCTCGTCAGTTACTGTTAACCCCGCCGACCGACCCAGTACGTGAGCTTCAAAGCGAAGTCAAGGAACTAAAGGAGTACATCGAGGAAGTATTTGCAGACTATAACGACATCAACGATGACACCCGGATGCAGTTAGAACTTATTAATCAGACCTTAGCTGAGTTACAGGCACAAAAGGCTTTGGCAGACAAGCCGCGTAATCCTATCGGCTTCATTACTCCTAAGAAGAGATAATAAACAGGCTGTCCGATTGGCTGTCTCATTGGCATAAATCAATAATAAAAAAATACTTGTTTTTGTCTATTCGTTATCTCTTGTTTTCATTGGTTGAAATACTGTTCCGCTGATTACTCGCAAAGGATAGGGAATGGATTATCGCTGAACTTACAAGAAGTCTATTACAAAGAAAACGCACCACCAAAAAAGGCAGTGCATTTTTTATATTCAGATGATTCAGCCTCTTCAGCCACACTCCACAACCGCCTGCCAACGGGCAAAAGCGGCTGAAAGCACCCCTCGAAAAAGACACCTTCCGGCCTTCAGCCCCTTCAGCCGAAAAATCACCGGAGCGTCGGCTGATCTCTGGATGTCCCGTAAAATCCGGGGACAGGCACATAGATCGGCTGATTGCGCAGACCAATATTCTGCAACTTACCTTCCCGGCAAATTCTCCGGATATGAATCATAGCCGTAGAACGCAACATGCCGCACAATGCCTGAAAGTCGCTGCGCTGCATCATCTGATGTGTACTGAAATATCCCTTCAGCAACATGTCAATTTCCACTTCCGACAGTTTGGCTGAATGAAAATTCTTCTTCAGCTGCTTTACCTTAATTAATCCGATTGAGTTTTTCAATTTCTGATCCGAGCGAAAGCGGATCGCTTTCAACTTTATTTTCATATTCCGGCGTGGGGTATCGGCAGCGATCTCTTCCGTAGCAGTCAGCGTGGGATAAAAATACCCGATGCCGTCCAGATGGATCTGCCGTCCTTCGCCCAATTCCTCTCCCATTACTTGCGAAAGCGCATCCAGCACTGCCCTCACATCTACCTCATTCAGCGTGCAGCGGGATTGAATCTTACTCCTGATTTCGTCCGTATCGACCTGACCATTGTAAGCAATACGAGGATGGAATCTTTTTTTCTTCGGTTGGTCCGGTGATACCGGATTCTCATACCAGTCAAATAATATAGCCATAGCTTTTCTTTTATATAAGTACTTCTGATCTGTTATTCCTATAGAAACTTCCGATGAAAGAAGCCTCATCTTCAACGGCTAACGAACTATGACTGCCCGGCTAATGGAGATTAGCCGATTGACTAATGAAGGATAGCTGTTCAGCTAATCTTCATTAGCCTCTGATGTTTGCGGCTCCAAAGTTATAACATAAAGGCAGGAAAACCTAATGTTTCCTACGCTATTTCATAAACAGAAGTACTTGGAAGATTCTTGCGGAAACACTTGCAAACCCCTATCCTCAGATGGTAACTTTGATGCACGAAACTTATAAAAAACAACAGATATGATGGAAAAAGTAACCCAAATGATTGCCATGCTGATAAAG
>UMEW01045622.1_pt1 | contig 11451 bp, 5 predicted proteins | sample 1964851 | NCBI WGS metagenome assembly UMEW01 (sample SAMEA4836030, study PRJEB28245) | human gut metagenome | biome: gut microbiome; material: fecal sample | place: Denmark | collected 2008 | reverse complement strand
CTGACTGCGGCTCTTTTGCATGACACGCTGTTCTTTGATTTTGTGTATGAAGTAGTGCGGGAAAAAATGATTCTTGGTTCCGATGAGCTGACGGATGCAGATATCCGGATATTTTTCAAAAATAAGCAGGAACAGAGTGAGAAAGTGGCTTCTCTTCAAGACTATACGCTGCACCGTCTCGGTTCCTGCTATAAGACACAGCTTTATGAAGCAGGACTTTTAGAAAGCAACCAGGCAAACAGCACAAGAAAAATACTGAAGCCAATTCTTGATATTGCATTTGAGCATTGGCTTTATGACCATGATCTTGGCATCATGGTAAAAACACTGACGGGGGTAAGATGAAATGGATTTAAGCCAAAGACTGGATGAGATGGAGCTTGCAATCCATAAGCCATCTTTCCGAAAAGGAACAGGCCGCGCAAATGAGGTCAACTATTGGGTGTTTGATTATCCACCGGAAAAGGAACTGGAAGTTCGGGAGCGCGTAGAGTATCTGAAAAATAAGAACGACCGGGGCGATGATGATTTTGAGCTTGTGGTCTTTGACCTGTATGATATCATCATTGACTTTTTGGAAAAGAAGAACTTCATGGAGAAGTGTTATGACTTTGAAAAAAAGCGAGGAATCGAGCGTATCGTCAAGGCAGTGACCAACTCCATGAAGGTAAATGACGATGACAGCCTGATCGTGCAATATATCAAAGAACATACGCCGGAGAATGCAGTCGTGTTCCTGACCGGCATCGGCAAGTGCTATCCGATTTTGCGCTCCCACAAGGTGCTTAACAACTTGCATCAGGCATTTGTGCGCTGCCCGGTCGTGATGTTCTTTCCGGGAACCTATAATGAACAGGAGCTGATTCTGTTCAATGAGATTAAAGACGATAACTATTACCGGGCATTCCGACTGGTAAAGTAATGGATGGAGGAAACAGTTATGCAGATCAAGGACATGTTCCGAAAGAAAATTGACCGTGAGATACAGGGCGTTATCATTGTCGGTCAGGGTGAAGAAACAAATGTAGCGCAGGAGCTGGAAGAGTACGTTGTGACCCGTGAGCTTCAGCGTCATTTTGCGGATTTCTTTGCAGCATATAAAAAAGGTATTCAGGGAACTACACCGAAAATGGGTGTCTGGATTTCCGGCTTCTTTGGAAGTGGTAAATCTCATTTCCTAAAAATCTTGTCCTATCTGCTTCAGAATAAACAGGTCGGAGACAAACATGCCATCGACTACTTCATTGAGGATCAGAAGATTACCAATCAGATGGTGCTGGCAGATATGCAGCTGGCGGCAAACACCCCATCGGACGTAATTCTTTTCAACATTGATTCCAAAAGCGATTCTAATGGCAAAGAAAATAAAGATGCCATTGTGAACGTATTCCTGAAGGTCTTCAATGAGATGCAGGGCTTCTGCGGCTCCATGCCTCACCTTGCTGACCTGGAGCGCAGACTTTCCGAGGAAGGTCGTTTTGAAGAGTTTAAGGAAAAGTTTGAAGAAGAGTATGGCGATCCGTGGGAAAGCTCTCGTCAGGACTTCGATTTCATTCAGGATTCCGTTGTCGATGTTCTTTCTGACATGGATTTCATGAGCGAATCAGCTGCCCGTAACTGGTGCGAGAAAGCAACCGAGAGCTACCAGATCAGCATTGAGGATTTTGCCAAGCGTGTAAAGTCCTATATTGAGAAAAAAGGTAACAACCACCATGTGGTTTTCCTTGTAGATGAGATTGGCCAGTACATTGGTGATGATTCCAAACTGATGCTGAACCTCCAGACAGTGACGGAAGAACTGGGCAAGGAATGCATGGGCAAGGCTTGGGTAATCGTAACGAGCCAGCAGGATATCGACTCCATTACCAAGGTGAAGGGTAACGACTTCTCCAAGATTCAAGGACGTTTCGATACACGTCTTTCTTTGTCCTCTGCCAATGTGGACGCTGTTATCAAAAAGCGTATTCTGGATAAGACAGAGACCGCAGCCCAGAGCCTGCGTCTGCTCTATGACCAGAAAGCAACCATCATCAAAAATCTGATTGTCTTCAACGACGGTGTGGAGAAAAAACTGTACGCCAACGCAGAAGATTTTGCTGAGGTTTATCCTTTTGTTCCATACCAGTTTAATTTGCTTGCCAGTGTGCTGACCAGCATTCGTACCCACGGTGCATCCGGCAAGCACCTGTCCGAAGGTGAACGTTCCATGCTGGCTCTGTTCAAAGAGTCTGCCATGCAGCTGATGGACGATGAGATGGGGGCAATCGTGCCGTTCTATCGGTTCTATGATGCATTGGAGAACTTCCTCGACCACAGCCACAGCAGCGTGATTATCCGCGCTTATGACAACAGCTATATCAACCCGGAAAAGAAGGAAAAAGATGTCTTTGCCATCAATGTGCTGAAGACCCTTTTCCTGATTAAATATGTTCTGGAGATCGAAGCCAACGTGGACAACATCGTCAGCTTGATGATTACCAGCATTGACGATGATCGTATCTCTCTGAAAGCACAGGTGGAAGATGCACTGAAAGTGCTGATGCGCCAGATGCTGATCCAGAAGAATGGCTCCATCTATGTATTCCTGACCGATGAGGAACAGGAAATCAACAACGAAATCGAAAAAGAAAATGTGGAGATGCCGGAGGTCATCACGAAGATTGCGGAGATGATCTATGAGGACATTTTCTCCAGCAAGAAGTATCAGTACTCAAGCTTCAGTGGACGGTATGCGTTCTCCTTCAATCAGGCAGTGGATGACCGCCCCTATAAGGCAAACCAGAATTACGATATCGGCCTCCGTGTGTTGACCCCGTGGTATGAGGGCGGCACCGATGATGGTACGCTGCGCCTGCTCTCTGGTCAGGGCAAGGAAGTCCTTGTGGTTCTGCCGAATGATGATGCGTTCCTGACGGAAATGCGGGCATACTTGAAAATTGAGCGGTTCCTGCGCAAGAATACTTCTGTGCAGCTTGCCAAGTATGAGACCATTAAGGAAGCAAAGCGCGTGGAGATGCGGGAACGCAACGGTAACGCCAAGCTTTACCTGACGGAAGCACTGAAAGAGGCTACCATTTATGTCAATGGCGATGTGCTGCACACTTCCGGCAAGGAAGTAACCAGCCGCATCAACGAGGCAATCGGAAGATTGGTGCAGACGGTTTACCACAAGCTGTCTTACATTGACGCAGCGATGGGTGAAGCAGACATCCGGAAGATGTTCAAGACCAGCAACCAGCTGTCACTGGCACTGGGAGATACCGGAGAATCCAATGTCCACGCGCTGGATGATGTGCTGCAATTCGTGGCGGGTAACTCCCGGATGCACATGAAAACTTCTATGAAAACCATCAAGGATCGCTTTATGAAAGCACCCTATGGCTTTGTAGAAGACGATATCCATTGGCTGGTGGCACGGCTCTTTAAGCGTGGAGACCTGTCTTTTACGGTCAACGGTGAGAGCGTCAATCTGAACAACCGTTCCGAAGAAGAAATCATCGGCTACATCACGAAGAAGCAGTTCGTGGATAAGCTGCTGACGGAAGTGCGCGTGCGGGTACCGGAAAACCAGAAAAAGGCCGTCCGCACCGTGATGAAAGAGCTGTTCAAGGTGGCACCGCCTGCCGATGACGAAGATACCATCATGAAGAACTTCCAGCACTACTGCGAGAATCGGATCACCGAGATTGAGCGTCTGGAACCCAAATATGAGAATTACGCCTATCCTGGGAAAGAACTTCTGGAAAAGGGTAAGAAGCAGCTTTCCGCACTGGTGCAGATTCAGGCACCGCTGGAATTCTTTAAGACCGTATTTGACGAGCAGGATGATCTGATGGATTTTGGCGAAGACTATGAGCCTATCCGTGATTTCTTTGGCAGTGAGCAGCTGACCATTTTCACTCGTGCGCTGGATATGCTGAATATCTACGAGGACAGCAAGACCTACATCGTGGATGCAGAACTGGAAGACGTGGTGGCTAAGATGCGCACCATCGTCCGGATGGCGAAGCCCTACAAGGAGATTCCGAAGCTGCCGGAGCTGCGCGAGAAGTTTATGAACTGCTATATGCGTATTCTGGAAGAGCAGGCAGAGCCGGTCAAGGATTCCATCAATCAGGATCGGAACCGTGTCTTTGAAGTGCTGAACACCAAGTCCTATAAGGATGCGAAGTTCAACCGTTATCTGGAACTGTTTAAGGAGATCATGGACGGTGCGGAGCACTGCAACAATGTCTCCACTCTGCGTAGCTATGCAGATAAGGCGGAAGCACTGAAGCTGCGCCTGCTCAATGAGATGAACGCAGAGGATATCCGTCTTGTGCAGGAAGCTGCGGCAAAGGCCGAGGCAGAGCGCAAGCGTCAGGAAGAAGAGGCGAAAAAACGCGGCGAGACCGTGAAACCGGCAGAAAAGGTCGCAGAACCGCAGCCGGTATATAAGGTGCGCACCACGAAGAATGTTTCCATCAAGACGGTTGCCAAGACTGCATCGTGGCGGTTGGAGAGCAAGGACGACGTTGATAAATACCTTGCCGCATTGCGTGAAAATCTGCTGAAAGAGATGGACGAAGATACAATCGTCAACATTGAACTATAAATGACAGGAGGATTGGCTCCATGAACAAGACAGCCATAAAGAATTTTGCGATCTGGGCGCGGAATAAGCTGATTGCAGATGTCAGCTATGATGCCCGCCTGATCGGTATTACGGAGGACGGCATTGCAAAGCCGTTGCCGCAGAGCTTCGGCGGCACTCGGTTCTTCGATATCGGCACCGCAGAACCGTATTCAATTTCCGGCGAGGCCGTGCGGCAGCGTGACAAGCTGATAGAGGTCATCCAGCAGAAGGAAAAGGATACCGACTACAAAACCGCATATCAGTATGTGATCGAGGAGGTTGCCTATACATGGTTCAACCGCCTGATTGCGATCCGTTTCATGGAGGTCAACGACTATCTGCCTTCCCATATTCGAGTGCTTTCTTCCGAGAGCGGAAAGTTGGAGCCAGATCTGGTCACAACACCGTTTGACGCAGAGCTGCCCTTCACTGCGGAGGAAGAAGCTCAGATTTTCCAGCTGAAGCAGGACAACAAGCTGGACGAAGTGTTCCGCATCCTGTTCCTGAAACAGTGTAATGCCCTGAACGAGATTCTGCCTGCTCTGTTTGAAAAGACAAAGAACTACACTGAGCTGCTGCTCAGCTTGTCCGTTATTGACCAGGATGGTGTAGTCTATCATCTGATTCACGATATCCCGGAGGATGACTTCAACATCGAGCGCGGCGGTCAGGTGGAGATCATCGGCTGGCTGTACCAGTATTACAATACCGAGCCGAAGGCCGCTGCCTTTGCCAAGAACGGCAAGATTACCAAAGAGGAAATCCCTGCCGTGACCCAGCTGTTCACTCCGGACTGGATCGTCCGCTACATGGTGGAGAACAGCCTTGGCCGTTTGTGGGTGGAAGGGCACCCGGAATGCGACCTGAAAGAAAACTGGAAATACTATCTGGAAGAAGCACAGCAGGAGCCGGAGGTACAGGCAAAACTTTCGGAAATTCGTAAAGAGTATGCTGCCCTGAACCCAGAAGATATCAAGCTCATTGACCCCTGCATGGGTTCTGGCCATATCCTGGTATATGCTTTTGATGTGCTGATGCAGATTTACGAGAGTGCCGGTTACAGCCAGCGTGATGCTGCAAAGAGCATTCTGGAACACAACATCTACGGTCTGGACATTGATGACCGTGCCTATCAGCTGGCGTATTTTGCCGTGATGATGAAAGCACGGCAGTACAACCGTCGTATCCTCAACGGTGAGAACACCTGCCATGTCTATGCCATTCAGGAGAGTAACAGTATCAACCGTGCGCACCTGAAATATTTCGGCGCAGGAATGGACGATATTGAGAAGAATGCCGCTAAGATGCAGCTGGAAGGTTTGCTGGACACCATGACAGATGCCAAGGAGTACGGCTCTATCCTGAATGTGGAGAGCTACAACTGGGATTTGCTGCGTAGGTTTGTGGCAGCGGAGGATACCGACGGTCAGATCAGCATGGACAGCGTGGGTGTGGAAGATACCGCTGAGCAGCTGAACCGACTCATTGATATCGGTGAGACGATGGCACGGAAGTATTGGGTTACCTGCACGAATCCGCCGTATGCAGGAATGAGCAAGATGAATAGCCGATTAAATGCTTATGTTCAGGATAATTATGCTGACTATAAGAGTGATATGTTTTCGGCATTTATTGTGAAGTCCTCGTATATGACATTGAAAAATGGCTTTTGTGCGTTTCTAACACCGTATGTTTGGATGTTTATCCAGAGTTATGAAAAGATGCGGCAGTATTTGTATACCAATGCAACAGTCGAAACGCTAATTCAGTTTGAATATTCTGCCTTTGAAGAAGCTACTGTTCCAATTTGCACATTTGCGTTTAGAAACAATTACATTAACAAGAATGGTTGTTATGTGCGTTTAGTCAGTTTCCGCGGAGGTATGGAGGTACAACGGAAAAAGACCCTGGAAGCAATTTCTAATCATAAATGTGGCTATTATTATGAGCAAAATTCGAGCAACTTTTCGAAAATCCCCGGAGCCCCAGTAGCGTATTGGGTAAGCAAGAAATTTTATTTTGCATTTGAACATGGAAATTTACTTGAGAATATTGCTCATCCCAAAAAAGGATTGGCAACAACAGACAATGGAAGATTTCTCCGACTCTGGCAGGAAATTTCCGAAGACACTTTTGGAATTGGTTTCAAGACAGCAAAAGCGGCATGGGACTCTGAAAAAAAATGGTTCCCTATCAATAAGGGTGGAGAATATAGAAGATGGTATGGCAATAAAGAATATGTGGTGAATTGGCAATGTGATGGAAAGGAAATGAAAGAAGCTATTGTTAAGAGATACAATGGGGGAAGTTATACAAAAGAAATACGGAGTGAAAGCCGTTATTTTCAGAATTCGATTACATGGAGTGCTTTGACAGCGGGAACGTCAAGCTTTAGGTGGTCGGATTGTGGAGCATTGTTTGATTCTGCGGGATCTTCTATGTTTCCTGAGAAAGACTGGAAATACCTCATTGCTTTACTTAATACAAAAGTAGTAAATCAAATTCTATGCGTAATAAATCCAACATTGAATTATGGGGCTGGTTCGATTGCAAATATTCCAGTTGTCTTTGATGAATTGTATAGGCAAAATATCGAGCAGATTGCAGAAGAAAATGTAGAACTAAGCAAGACCGAATGGAATTCTTTTGAAGCCTCTTGGGATTTTAAGAAGCACCCATTGCTCCGCAATGTTTCCACGATTTCTGAAGCCTTTACCCAGTGGCAGTCAGAATGTGACGACCGTTTTAACCAGCTGAAAGCCAATGAAGAAGAGCTGAACCGCATTTTTATTGATATTTACGGCTTGCAGGACGAGCTGACCCCGGAAGTGGAAGATAAGGATGTGACCGTGCGCAAAGCGGACTTGCAGCGGGATATCAAGAGCCTGCTCAGCTATGCCGTGGGCTGCATGTTTGGCCGCTACTCGCTGGATAGACCGGGCCTTGTGTTTGCAGGCGGCAATTTTGATGCAGTATATTGGAGATACAAGGGACAGGCTGCATTAGATGAAAATGGCGACCCAATCGAAGGTGGATATGCAGGAATTTCCTTGGCAGAGTATCATTATCCGAAGTTCCATGATACAGATGACTGGGAAACTGCAACTTGGCTTTCGTATGAACCAGACGCCGATAACGTCATCCCCATTACCGATGAAGAATATCTGGACGATGACATCGTATCGCGCCTGTGCGACTGGCTGAAGGTGGTATATGGTGCTGATACGCTGGAAGCAAACCTTGATTACATCGCAAAAGCCCTTGGCAATAAGGGCAGCACCAGCCGGGAGATTATCCGTAACTACTTCCTGAACGATTTCTTCAAGGATCACTGCCAGACTTATTCTGTTACCGGTTCCGGCAAGCGTCCGATCTACTGGCTGTTTGACAGCGGCAAGCAGAACGGCTTCAAGGCACTGGTTTATCTGCACCGCTACACGCCGGACACCATCGGAAACCTGCGTATTGACTACCTGCACAAGATGCAGCGCGTATATGAATCCGAGATCAACCGAATGCAGGATATGATGGATCACAGCGAGAATGCCCGCGAGGTGGCAGCAGCCGGGAAGCGCAAGGATAAACTTGCCAAGCAGCTGAAGGAATGCCGGGAATACGATGAGAAGATCAGCCATCTGGCACTTTCCCGTATCGAGCTTGACCTCGATGACGGCGTAAAGGTCAACTACCGCAAGCTCCAGACCGCCCAGGACGGCAAGTTCTATGAGGTGCTGGCAGACAGTAAGAATATCATGGTGAAAGAAAAGAAATAAGGAAAATGACCGGAGGGAGTGGGAAAATGCAAAATCACTGGACAAAGGATGATGTCGCGGCGGCATGGCAGCGTTTTGAACGTACATATGCCCATGATCCGGTGGCATACCGCTTCCTCTGCGGTCATTGTATTCAAGATGAAACCGATGAAGATGCGTTGGATTACAATATCATTGGTGTCTGGCTTGTCTGTCATAGAAAATATCGTGACTGGTCAACCGAGAAATCCTATGATCTGGCATGGATACTGGAATTTATGCAGGCGTATCACATGACGATTCCACGGTACATCAAAAGAACAAAGTTCTACCGGAAAAAGATGAAGCTATTGCTGAGTTCTCTTGTAAGAGATAAAGACCAATCACAGGAAAAAAGGACAATGATATGGCAGAATTGAACCTGAAACAAATTATAGACCGCCTGAATGCGGAATTTACCGGAGAGACCCGGAAACTGGTTTTCTGGTACGATGATAAGGCAGAATTTGCCGAGGATATGGAGACAGTTGAGCTTCAGAATGCGAAGATCTACCATCTCCAGCCGGATAACCAGTTCTATACAAAGTATTTTCTGGAGCGTGTGGATAAGACCACGAATTATCTGATCTATGCACCGTTTCCGAAACCGGATGTAAGGGACAACCATCTGGAAGACACAATGCTGTATTCCAGACGGTTCTTTGCTGACCGTGCCTCCCTGCTGTCGGTTGACCTGGGTATTGAGGAAAAGTACAAGCCGGTTATTGAGAAGCACATCAAGTTTTTCGCCAACAAAGAGCGCACTCAGCGGTTCTATGATTTGGAAATCGAAAACTTCAATGAAGAAAATATCCTTGTCGGTCTGCTAAGTGCAGTCTGCAAGGCGCGTACCTGCTCTTTTGAGGAAGTCGTGCGCATCGTGTTGACAGATGGCGAGTTGGTGGACAATGCTTTCTTGCAGGAGTTTGAAAAATACGACCTGCTGTCTGCATTCTGGCAGCTCTGTGAGCAGCATTTCGGATACACCGATACAAAACCGAGTTTGGAACGGCTGCTGGTAACATTGTTCGTTACTTATACTGGGCGATATGTGCAGGCAGAGCTTCCGGCAGCATGGAGGAGCTTTGTCTCCTACAAGTCAGGCAATATCATCGCATTCCTCGATAGCCTGATGAACAGCGTCCTGTACCGGGATAAATACGATGCTTTGTCGGCACATGTTGCCAAAGGGCTGAATGTTTTTTCGGCATTTGCAGGAATGCGAGTGGACGATTTGGTGGAGTGCGACACTTTCCTTGCCGTGGATCAGGTGCTGGTAAAGTGGCTCATTAGCAGACTTGTTTCGGAAGATATCGGTGCAATCGTAAACGGATTTACCATTCCGGAACTCTGTGAAAAACGGGCTAAAATGCACTTTGGCAGAAAGACTGGGAAGACCTATCAGCTGCTTTCCAGTGCATACAGCATGGTGAAGGAAGCGGATTACCATGCCGCAGATGGCTTAAAGCCAATTATCGACCGATATCTTGCTGCGGATTACAATATGGATCAGCAGTATCGGAAATTCTACTATTATTACGACCAGCTGGAGAGCACGGAAAGCTTTGAGCCGCTTCGGGAACTGGTGGAAAATATCTACACGAACGAATATCTGGCTTGCCTGCTCCCTGCCTGGAATGCTGGAATCCAGCAGGATGCCGCATTTTCTGCAATTCCGTTGCAGCGGGAGTTTTACAATGCCAACCTGCGCTATACCAAAGAACGCACCGTGGTTATCATTTCGGATGCCATGCGTTACGAGGTCGGACAGGAGTTGTTTGCCAGAATGCAGGATGACCCGAAATGCACGGCAAAACTTTCTGTACAGTTGAGTGTCCTGCCGTCTTATACAAGGCTCGGTATGGCAGCACTTTTACCGCATAAGACACTGGAAATGACGGATGATTTTCAGGTACTGGCAGATGGTATCCTTTGCGATAATCTGGCCGGTCGGCAGCAAGTGCTGCAAAGCTATAACCCGGATAGTGTCTGTGTACAGTTCGATGATATCAAAAATTTGAAAGTAGCAGAGCTGCGAGATGTGCTGACAAAGCGTCAGATTATCTATGTATATCATAATCAGATTGACGCGCGCGGAGACAAGGCAAATACCGAGGATGAGGTGTTTCATGCGTGTGAGGAGGCCGTTCAGGAAATCATGGACTTGATTCATCGAATCTCCGTCAGCGGCAATACCTATCATTTTATCGTTACTGCCGATCATGGCTTTATTTACAAGCGTGATAAGCTGACAGAAAGTGACAAAATCTCCGGGAAAAGCGCGGACAAAGCATTTGTCAATCGCAGATTTATTGTGTCCAAGGTGGCACTGGAAGATGACGGCATCGACCATATGAGCATGGGACGCGTTCTGGGGAATGAGGACAGCAAGGTGGTGTCCTATCCAGTCAGCAGCAATGTCTTTAAGGTGGCCGGAGGCGGTGCTAACTATGTGCATGGCGGTTCCTCACCACAGGAAATGCTGGTACCGGTGCTGGAGTTTAAGATGGAACGTGGTCACATGGAAACAAAGAATGCAGAGATTGCTCTGGTCAGCATCGTCCATAAGATTACGAACCTGATCACTTCCATGGACTTTATCCAGTCGGATGCAGTCAGCGATACTGTGAAAGCCGCAAAATACCGCATTTTCTTCCTCTCGGAAGACAATGAGAAAATCTCGAACGAAAACAGCTATGTGGCGGACAGTCGCGAGGAAAATGCACAGAAGCGTATCTTCCGGATGCGTTTCACATTCAAGAATAAGAAATACGACAAGGACAAGCAGTATTACCTTGTGGTTTATGACGAAGAAAGCGGTCTGGAGCAGTGGAGGCAGCCTGTCATCATGGACATTGCCTTTGCAGATGACTTTGGATTCGGATTCTGATACAGAGGAGGCAGGAATTCCGTATGGAAATGATGGATATGGCGGCAGACGATACCCGTGAAGAACTGCGCCGGAAACTGCGCAGCAACTTTGACGGTCGGATCGTCCGCAAAGACCTTACAAAGAAAATAAAAGAAGGAGCAAATGTTCCGGTC
>UMEW01013441.1_pt1 | contig 11579 bp, 10 predicted proteins | sample 1964851 | NCBI WGS metagenome assembly UMEW01 (sample SAMEA4836030, study PRJEB28245) | human gut metagenome | biome: gut microbiome; material: fecal sample | place: Denmark | collected 2008 | reverse complement strand
AACAAACCAGTGATCATCTCACCAGCGATGAATACAAAGATGTATAATAATCCGATCTTGCAGGATAATCTTGATAAACTAAGAAGATTTGGATATGAGATCGTAGAACCTGCGAATGGACATCTGGCATGTGGAACAAGTGGTGCAGGAAAGATGCCTTCAGAAGAAGTGCTGGTTGCACATCTTGAGAGAGTGATCGCTAAAGAAAAAGACTTAAAAGGCAAGAAAGTCCTTGTGACAGCAGGGCCAACGATCGAAGCAATCGATCCAGTACGTTATATTTCCAATCATTCCTCAGGGAAGATGGGATATGCGATCGCTAAGATGGCGATGCTTCGTGGAGCGGATGTTACGTTAGTCACAGGAAAGACAGCGATCGAACCCCCGATGTTTGTAGATGTTGTTCCAATCGTGAGTGCACAGGATATGTACGATGCAGTGATAAGCAGAAGCGATGAACAAGATATCATCATCAAATCTGCAGCTGTTGCAGATTATACACCAGCGAATGTCAGCGATCAGAAAGTCAAGAAAAAAGACGGAGATATGGCGATTGAACTGGTAAGGACAAAAGATATTTTAAAGACACTTGGAGAGAATAAAAAAGAAGGTCAGTTCTTATGTGGTTTTTCCATGGAAACACAGAACATGTTAGAAAACTCTAGAGCTAAACTAGAGAAGAAAAAGATCGACATGATCGCAGCCAATAACTTAAAGGAACAGGGAGCTGGATTCAACACAGATACAAACGTGATCACACTGATCACAAAGGATGAAGAAAAGCAGCTTCCAAAGATGACAAAAGAAGAAGTTGCAGATGCACTTCTTGATTTTATCGTTTCTAAAAATTAAATAAAATAATCGATCAAATTCTGGTTTCTTCGTATGACTATGGTATAATAATAGATATTAATACCAAAGGAGAGTTAATGGGATGAAAGCAGTAAATAAAGTTCGGTTGATCTATTTACCAGCGATCGTGCTACCAATCTTTGTGATGATAGTATCGATCGCTGGTTTGAGTATAGGGTATTCAAGAATCAACAAGGCAGACCTCTCAGCAGGGTCCTTTGAACGATTTGTGAATCCATTAAAGACGATGAATACCGAGACACAGGAAATTTTCTTTGAATTAGAAGATCACGTAAAGAAAGATCCACAAATCTTTGACAATGAACAGTATTTAAATGATCTCAATGAACGTTTAAAAGCGAAGGATTCCTATCTGATCGTCCGTAAAAATGGTCAGATCCAATATATAGGGAAGAAAAAAGTATCTGATAAATTAATTCATAAACTTCCATCCTATGGGAATAAAGACAGTGATGCAGACCGTGGTTTTTTTGTCAGCAGACCAGGAAACTATCTTGTAAAACAGCAGGACTTTAAATACAATGATGGCGGACAAGGATCTGTTTTTATCATGACAGATCTTGGAACAGTACTTCCACATTATCGCAATATTATTATTCAGGTATCCTGCGCTGTGATAGGGGTACTGATCTTAACAAGTACCTTTTTATCATGGTTTATGTATCGTGAATTCGTTGGCCCGATCCGTGAATTAAAAGCAGGTGCAGAACGTATCAAGGAAGGAAATCTTGACAACGATGTAGTGATCAACAGTGGTGGAGAAGAGATCAGGGAATTGTGCAATGCATTTAATGAGATGAGGGCAGAATTGAAAGATTCGATCGATGCAAGAATTGTTTATGAGAAGCAAAACAGAGATTTGATCAGTAACATTTCCCATGACCTGAAGACGCCGATCACAGCAATCAAAGGATATGTAGAAGGGATCATGGATGGTGTAGCCGATACACCTGAGAAGATGGATCGTTACATTAAGACGGTCTATAACAAGGCAAATGATATGAATGTATTGATCAATGAATTATCATTATACTCTAAGATCGATTCGAATATCATTCCGTATAATTTTGAGAAGATCAACATCAATTCGTATTTTAAAGACTGTGTCGATGAGATCGGAGCAGACCTTGAGCAAAGAGGCATGATGTTCTCTTATCGCAATTACTGTGCAGCCAATGTCATGGTAACAGCAGATCCGGAACAGCTTAAGAGAGTGATAAACAATATTATCAATAATGCATGCAAATACAATAACAAAGCAAAAGGAAAAGTAGGAATTACGTTAACAGAATATGACCGAAAGGTACAGGTAGCGATCAAGGACAATGGAATCGGAATTTCCAAAGAAGATCTTCCACATATTTTTAGAAGAACCTATCGTGCAGATATGTCGAGAAATTCAGCAGGTGGAAGTGGTCTTGGATTATCTATTTGTAAGAAGATCATCGAAGAACATGGCGGTGAGATCTGGGCAGAGAGTAAGCTGCGTGCTGGAACGACAATATTCTTTACACTAAATAAAGTAATCGATCAGTCAAAGGAGAAATAACATGAGCAAAGTATTAATCGTAGAAGACGAACTTTCAATTGCAGAATTAGAGAAAGATTATCTGGAATTAAGTTCTTTTGAAGTAGAAATCGAAACAGATGGACAGCAGGGACTTGAGAAGGCTTTAAAAAATGATTTTGATATGATCATTTTAGATATCATGTTACCTGGAGTTGATGGATTTGAAATCTGTAAGCAGATTCGAGAAGCAAAAGAAATTCCGATCCTTATGGTATCTGCAAGAAAAGAAGATATCGATAAGATCCGAGGGTTAGGACTTGGTGCAGATGATTATATCACAAAGCCATTTAGTCCAAGTGAACTTGTAGCAAGAGTGAAGGCACATCTGAATCGTTATCAGCGCCTTGTAAATAATCAGATGGAAGTCAATGATATCATTGAGATCCGTGGATTGAAGATTGATAAGACTGCAAGACGTGTATACTTAAATGGAGAGGAAAAAGTCTTTACAACGAAAGAATTTGATCTTTTAACATTCCTTGCAGGACATCCAAACAGAGTCTTTACCAAGGAAGAATTATTTAATAAGATCTGGGATATGGAATCTTTAGGAGATATCGCAACCGTTACGGTTCATATCAAGAAGATCAGGGAGAAGATCGAAGTTAACACAGCAAAACCTCAATATATCGAGACAATATGGGGTGTTGGATATCGTTTCAAGATGTAGGAGATTTTTATGAGAAAGAATAAAAAGATAAATATCATATATAAAGATGACCAAATCGTTGTCTGTGAGAAGCCAAAAGGAATCCCCGTTTCCAGTGACAAGACGGGGGACATGGATCTTTTGCATCAGCTTAAAAATCAACTGTTTTTTGAGGAAAATACAGATGGGGAGCCACAGCTTTATTTAGTTCACCGCTTAGACCGTCCAGTTGGCGGGGTAATGGTATTTGCAAGAACCAAGAAGGCAGCTGCATCTCTGACAGAACAGATCAAAGAGCATACTTTTGAGAAAGACTATCAGGCAGTATTGACCGGATGGCTGCCTGACGACGAAGGGACATTCAGGGATTATTTATTAAAAGATCCGAAGAATAATGTATCCAAAATTGTCAAAGAAGGAACGCCAGGAGCCAAAGAAGCGATCCTTGACTATGAAGTTATTGATATGATGGAAGATTCCAAGATGAAATACACGTATTGTCTGATCCATTTAGAGACAGGCCGTCACCATCAGATCCGTGTTCAGACATCAAGCAGAGGATTTGGAATCTGGGGAGATACAAAGTATAATCCGATCTATCAAAAGACAAAGAAGAAATACAAAGAGATCGGTTTATTTGCAGCACGGATCGCATTTGAACATCCAACAACAGGTGAGAGAATGGTATTTAAAGCAGATCCAAGTGGAGAAGCATTTGACTTATTAGAGATGACAGAATAAACAGGAGATGATAAGAAAAGATGAGATTTAGACCATGCATTGACATTCACAATGGCAAGATCAAACAGATTGTAGGAGGAAGTCTTCTTGATCAGGGAGATTTTGCAACAGAGAATTTTGTATCCGAAAAAGATGGTACATTTTATGGAAAATTATATAAAGAGAATCATTTGAATGGTGGACATATCATCATGCTGAATGCCAGAGATTCGAAGTACTACGAAGAAGATAAGGTACAGGCATTAAAGGCGTTGAAAGCATTTGAAGGGGGTCTTCAGATCGGTGGAGGGATCACAGATGAGAATGCGAAAGAATTCATTGAATCTGGCGCATCACATGTGATCGTAACATCTTTTGTATTTGCAGGTGGAAAGGTTCATTATGACAGACTGGATGCTCTAAAAGAACAGGTAGGAAGAGAACATCTGGTACTTGACCTTAGTTGTCGAAAGAGAGATGACAAATACTATATCACAACAGACCGCTGGCAGAAGTTTACGGAAGAAGAATTAACCATAGAACTTCTGCACAAACTGGAATCATGGTGTGATGAATATCTGATTCATGGAGTTGATGTAGAAGGAAAAGCACAGGGGATCGATCAGGAACTCGTGCAATTATTAGCTCGATATAATGGCAATAAAGTCACATATGCAGGTGGAGTTAAGAATTTTGACGATCTGGAATTGCTGAAAAACTATGGAAATGATAAGATTGATGTGACGATCGGAAGTGCCTTAGACTTATTTGGTGGAGATATGGAATTTTCGAAAGTCTTAGAATATTGCGATGCAACGATAACAAATCTGAATTAAGTAATACTTTCACATGGAGTAGAAAGAGTATGGAAGGGAGGCTTGAATATATGAAACTATTATATGAAGCCAGCAATTTTACGATACAAGCAAGATGGGTCATTCCATTTGCTATTTTAGGAATTATAGGAGTATTACTGCTCTTATGTTCACGGAAACCATTTTTTAAGTTGTTAGCTGCAGTGTGTCTTGTAATCTGTGCGATCGCAGCACTTAGATTCTGTTTTGGATATGTGCAGGTGATCCAAGCATATAAGCAAGGAAATTACAAGAGTGTTGAAGGATATGTAGAGAATTTTGTACCAGCATCCAGCGGTGGAGAAGATCAGGAAGATATGGAAGAAGAAAGCTTTGATATCAAGGGTGTTCATTTTTCCTATGGTGATAAATTTATTAAGAAGTTTGGTTACCACAGACCATCGACACAGGGTGGATATATCAAGAAAGACGGTCAGTATCTCAAGATCGGTTATATTTCAACGGAAAAAGGATATGTCATCGTTAAGATTCAGGAAAGAAAATAAAAGAATATTTTACAACAAAAAATACCGGAAACTTTCAAATGATAAGTTTCCGGTATTTTGCATTTTAGATTCTTATGCAATAATAAGAAATTAATTCTTACGCATAAATTCAGCACTCTTCTTAGTAAGTTTTGCACGCAGACCACGTTTTTCAGGTTCAGGTGGTGCAACATTACGAAGATTCTTGATGGATGTGATATAAATACCACTGACAACAGCTTTGATCTCAGCCTTTACAGGAACGTCATCGAAGATTGCCTCATCACACAATAATGGAGTGATCTTTGGTCCAATCTTTGCTTTAACAACTGGTACCTTAGACATCTTAGCACGTTTCGGAATGTTATCAGTTACCATCTTAGGAAATCCAGCTTCCATGATCTTCATTCGCTTCTTATCTATGACAAGCATATTCACTGTCTGTGCCATCTGATCTAACTGCGCACGCTGCTCTTCCTGTTTTGCCTGCATCTTTCTACCAACAAAATACAGAACACCAAGAATGATCGCAGCAATTACCGCAATAATAAGGATAACTGTCCATACACTCATATTATCTTCTCCTCCTAATATATACATTTGAATATCTTAACTATTATAGCATTTTTTCCTTAACTTGTCTTATGTTTTTTTCGCATTTCGATAATTTCTTCACGAATTGTAGCACCGAGATGCTTTTTCTCAGCTCTTTCAAGCTGATCAGGATAGATTGGCTGTCCAAAAGTAATATGAACAGTTGTTGGTTTTACCTGAAAACGTCTGTTATTCTCTAAGATATCAGAAGTACCTGAAATTGCCATCGGAATTACAGGTACACCAGCTTTCAGAGCAGGACGTAAACTTCCTTCTTTGAACTCATGAGGATCTTCATCCTGACTTCTGGTACCTTCTGGGAAGATCGCAATGGAAAAACCATCTTTCAAAAGTTTTGTACCTTCATTCATGGTAGCAAGTCCAGCTTTGATATTCTTACGATCTAAAAACAGGCAGTTGATAAAACGCATCCAGTGGGATAGACAAGGAATCTTTTCCATTTCTTTCTTGGCAAAAAATCCCATTCCACGTTCAGTAGCAACGTAGCTGCATAAAATATCATAATAACTGCTATGATTTCCAACATATAAAACAGCACCATCTTCTGGTATGTTTTCCTGACCATCAACAATTAATTTTGTACCAGCCATAGCAAGACAGATCTTAAAAGATCGTAAGATCATGCGTTGTGCTATGGATGAACGTTTATGAGCTTTTCCAGTTTTGTTCCAATGATCAAACAATGGATAAAGCGGTGCGGTTAATGTCAGGAAAAAGAACAGATAAATAATATCTGCAAAAAAACGAATCATGATCGTTCTCCCTTCTATAAATGATTTTATTTTTTGTGATTTGCATCAAGCAATTCATTCTTTAATTTGTAAAGAGGCATGGAAAGATCGACATAGACTTCCTGTGGATTCACAAGACGTCTGCTCTCATCCCATAACGTGTTCAATTCATCCTTACAATAGGAACGGATGTCCATAACAGAAGGACTCTTGTAAACACATTGACCTTTGATAAAGATTGGAACTAAAAGTTCACGCATTGTATAAGTACCACCAGCAAGTGTAGACTTCTTCCAAGTAGCCTGAGGATCAAAGATTGTCAGATCGTCAGATTCATCATAATGTTCCCCGACAAGACAGATCAGATCACCACGGATCTTTCCATCTTCCTTTCCGTAGATACGATAAATCGTTTTATTTCCAGGATTTGTGATCTTTGCAGGATTCTCAGAAATCTTGATCTTAGCAGTAAATTCATCAGCACCTTTTGGTTTAGAGGCAGCAAGTTTATAGACACCTCCAAATGCAGGACAATCTGCAGAAGTGATCAGTTTTGTACCAACACCCCATGAAGTGATCGGTGCACCCTGAGATTTTAAGCTTGTGATCAGATTCTCATCAAGGTCTCCAGAAGCAGCGATCACTGCATCAGGAAAACCTGCTTCATCAAGCATGATACGGGCTTTCTTTGTAAGATAAGCAAGATCCCCACTGTCTAAACGGATTCCATAGTGCTTTGGCATATGACCTTCTGCTCTTAATTCTTCAAATACACGGATCGCATTTGGAACACCAGAACGAAGAGTGTCATAAGTGTCAACAAGTAAAGTGCAGGAATCTGGATAAAGATCTGCATAAGCACGGAAAGCATGATATTCATCATCAAAACTCATGATCCAGCTGTGTGCATGAGTTCCAAGGATCGGAATATCAAAACACTTACCAGCAAGTACATTCGAAGTACCATCACAACCACCGATCACGGCAGCACGGGCACCATAAGTACCAGCATCAGGTCCCTGAGCACGTCGAAGTCCGAATTCCATAACACCACTTCCACCAGCAGCATAAACTACACGAGAAGCTTTCGTAGCGATCAGACTTTGATGATTGATGATATTAAGGAGCGCAGTTTCTACAAGCTGTGCCTCCATGATAGGTGCTTTCACTTTCAGAAGAGGTTCTCTTGGAAATACAACAGTTCCTTCCGCGATCGCATAAATATCTCCTGTAAAATGATATCCAGCAAGATATTCCAGGAAATCTTCATCAAAAATTCCTTGATTACGAAGATAGTCAATATCATCATATGAAAAAGATAAGTTTTTGATATAATCAATGACCTGATCGAGTCCGCAAGTGATCGCATAGCCACTTCCAGAAGGATTATCACGGTAAAAAACATCAAAAACTACAGTTTCATCATTCCCTGTTTTAAAATATCCTTGCATCATGGTTAATTCATAAAGATCTGTGAGCAAGGTAAGATGATTTATATCCATTGAATACTCCTTTTCAACATAAAAATAGAAGGGTCAGGATAAGCTGCCCTATAACAACTTCAGTATAACATAATCTGATAAAAACGAACAGTATTCTTATAAAAGTTGTGAAGAGATGATTTCCTTTAATTTCTCCATTGTTTCATCCTCGTCAGATCCAGAAACGATCAGACTTACTTTATCATTGTAGGAGATACAAGCAGACATTAGACGGATTGCATTGGATACATCGATTTCTCCTCCATCATATTCTAGTGTAACACAAGAAGCACTTTTACATGCGATACTTGCAAGAGCAGCTACAGGCTGTGCGTGAAGTCCACGGTCAGATGTAATTGTAAAATCATATCTTTTCATAAAATATAAGAGTCCTTTCATATTTTTTTCTATTGTAACATAAAATAGTAAGACGGACAAAAGGAGGATTGGAATGAGGTACAAAATGACATATATATTATTTTTATTTTTTTTGTTAACAACGATTCCATATATTATTACGATATATATCAATAAAGAAAACAAGAAAAATATTTCGTTTGAAAACTATGACAGTGGATATAAAATACAAGACAAGGACCAAGATATTGATTTGGAAAGTTACCTGTTAAAAATCCTCCCAGGACAGATTTCCATGGATCAAGAAGAAGAAACGATCAAATGCCAGGCTGTGATCTTAAGGACAGATCTGATCCGGAAAATGGGCAGATCAAAGAAGATAAAGATGGAAAGCATACCATATCAGGTGTACAAAGACGAACAATATAAGAATAAATTGGGAAATCGTGCCTATGAGATCATGGATCAGAAACGAAAAAAAGCAGTCAAAGAAACGATCGGAAAGGTGATCACATACAAAGGAGCATTGATCGAACCATATTTTCATGCAGTGAGTGTGGGGATGACATTAGATGCAAGTGAATGGTTTGGGAAAAAGATTCCTTATCTAAGACAGAAAGAAAGTTTAAGTGATATCGAATCCAAAGATTATATGTCAATTAAGACAATTTCATATCAAAGGATGCAGATTATACTAGAAGAACACATGAAAAAGAAAATCACCATACAACAATTACAAAAAAATCTGAGAATTTTAACGGTAACAAAGAATGGATATGTCAAACAGATCAAGGCCGTATCATATATCATTTCTGGAGAAGATTTTGCAAGATGGCTGCAACTGGCATCCAATAATTTTTATTTTGAACAATATAAAGGAAATTTAAGGATCATCTGTCTCGGAAAGGGAAATGGATTAGGATTAAGCCAGTATGGTGCAGATCAGATGGCAAAGCAAGGAAAAACCTATCAAAAAATATTAAAATATTACTATCCAAAAACAATGATTCAAAAACTATATGAATAAACAGATGGAAATGGGCAAAACTATGTTTGAGGTGATGAAAATGAGAAAAAATAACAAACAAAACCCATTTCCGCTGCGCAAATACTATGGGGCAATGATCATAGGATTCGTATTCTTTCTTGGAATCATGGCGTACTACAGTGCTACATTCCGCCAGAGGAGAGATCAGGCAAAACAGGAAGTCAGCCTGGAAGAAGAATCGATTGGAGCTAATAACAGCGCAACACAGGAAAAAACAAAAACAACAACGCAAGACAAGAAAGAAACAGAGACAACGGCACAAATGAAACGTACCATGAGTGAAAGTGTTACGTATAATGGTACATCCAAACTGACATGGCCGATCAAAGGCAATATCATTCTTCCATACAGTGTAAATTCAACCATCTATTTTGAATCTCTTGACCAGTACCGTATCAACAAAGGAATCCTGATCGAAGCAAAAGAAGGAGACGAAGTGAAGGCAGTACGTAAGGCAAAGGTAAGAGAAATTAAAAAATCAGCAGAATATGGACAAACGGTATTGATGGATCTTGGAAATGAATATACCGTATTATACGGACAGCTTAAAGATATCAGAGTAAAAGAAGGAACAATGGTCAATGCAGGAGAAGTTATTGCAAAAGTCGCAGAGCCGACAAGTTATTACACATTAGAAGGAACGAATCTCTATTTTCAGATGGAAAAAGATAAAAAAAGTGTAGACCCTTTAAAATATCTGGAATAAAATAAAGTGAGAAAATAACAGCCATAACATATCTGGTTGATGTAGAGGAAAGGCGGTCAGAGAACATCTGACAGCCTTTCTTCAAAGAAAATGAAGATCAGGGCTGGATCAATATACAGATAGATAGGGGATAAGACAGATGAAGAATGTAACGTACATATTAAAATGCAGTGATAACAGTTTATACACAGGATGGACTAACGATATCAAACATCGCCTGAAGATGCATAATGAAGGAAAAGGTGCAAAATATACAAGAGGACGAGGACCAGTAGAACTTGTGTATCTTGAAGAATTTGATACAAAGCAGGAAGCAATGAGTAAAGAAGCAAAGATCAAACATCTTACCAGAAAGGAAAAACTCCTGTTAATAGAAAACTACCAACAGGAGCAAAAATTAAATCTGGAACATTAAGATCATATGGCATAAACTTCCACCCATAACAAACAGATGAAAGATCTCATGCAGACCAAAATTCTTCCAGTGATTTTCGAACCAAGGAATCTTTAGTGCATAGATCACACCACCAACTGTATAAATGATACCGCCAGCAAGCAGCCATCCAAAAGATGTCTTGGATAAACTATGGATGATCGGTGCGATCGCAACGATACAAAGCCATCCCATTGCGATATACATGACAGAAGATACCCACTTCGGACAAGTTACCCAGAACATCTTAAATACGATACCAAGAATCGCGATGATCCAGATCACGGATAAAAGTCCATATCCAAGCGTGCCGCCAAGAACGATCGTACAGATCGGTGTGTAAGAACCAGCGATCAGAACAAAGATCATTGCATGATCAAGTTTCTTTAACTTCTTATTGATCATTGGTGAAATATTAAAAGAGTGATAAGCAGTACTTGCACCATAAAGACCGATCATACTTATAGTAAATATGATCAAAGAGATAATGCGTACATAATCACCGCTTAAAAAACTCTTGATGATCAATGGAATGGAAACGATCGCGGCAAGGATCATTCCGATCAAATGGGTAATTGCACTTCCTGGATCTTTTAATTTATGTTTCATGGTAAAACCTCCAATCATTCTAGTGTTATAAAATTCAATACGTAGTATTAAAAACCACATCTAACTTTCTTACATACTACAACTATTCAAAGGATATTGCAAGGGGTTTTCAAAAAAAAGTGAATCTGGTATAATGTTACCTATTATGTGATTAAGAAAAAAAGTAATAGACAGAATGGGATATTAATATGGAAAAAACAAAGAAAGCCTATGAGATCGTCATAGATAGTATCAAAGAACAGATCATGAATCAGGAACTTGTTCTTGGACAAGGCCTTCCACCAGAGAGAGAAATCTCAGAGAAGCTTGGAGTCAGCAGGAATTCCGTTCGTGAAGCGTTGAAGATCTTAACCGTCATGGGAGTGGTCTCAAGTAGACAAGGAGCAGGAAATTATATATCAGGAAATTTTAAGGGATATATGGTAGATGCCCTTTCTATGATGTTTAT
>UMEW01048906.1_pt1 | contig 11733 bp, 8 predicted proteins | sample 1964851 | NCBI WGS metagenome assembly UMEW01 (sample SAMEA4836030, study PRJEB28245) | human gut metagenome | biome: gut microbiome; material: fecal sample | place: Denmark | collected 2008 | reverse complement strand
TTTATCATATACTCGAATTCTACAGTTGGCCAACTGTTAACTTAAAATTTAATACCATCCTCCAGAAAAAGTAACAATCTGCCCAGTCATATAACCAGGTGCTTCTGCCACATGATAAACCATTTGTGCCGCCTCTTTCGGGCTGGCAATATAATCTGCCGGAATCTCATCTTTGATCATAGCCAGATCTTCTTCATCAAATTCTGCATTCATTTCCGTATCGATCATTCCAAAAGCAATGGCGTTCACCTGAATATTACTAGCAGCAACTTCTTTTGCTAAAGCCTTTGTAAATGCATTGATTCCACCTTTTGTAGTAGAATATAAAACTTCGCAGGATGCGCCTGCTTCGCCCCAGATGGAAGAAATATTGATGATTTTTCCTTTATGATAATGAAGCATGTGTGGAATGATATTTTTACAAGTTGTAAATACGGAAGTTAAATTTGTGTTGATCATTAAATTCCAGTCATCGATGGTTGCATCTGTGAACAGTCCAACTTGGGAAATGCCAGCATTGTTTACAAGACAGTCAATTTTTGGAAAGACTTTCAGAGATTCCGTGATCATTTTATCAACAAACAAAGGATTGCTGATATCACCGCAAAAAGACAGGCAGGATACAGAATGAGAAAGGATTTCTGTTTTTAATGAATCAAGTTTTTCAGGGTGATGGAATCCATGGATAATGACATTCCAGCCCTGAGATGCAAAATATAAGGCGGTTTCACGGCCGATTCCGCGGGAACTTCCGGTGATCAGTACAGTTTTCATTGGTATACCTCGTTTCGTTTATAAATCTAGTGTTTTAAGAAAATATTAAGACGATTATAACATAGAGGATTGTTGAAATAAATCGAATAATTTGATATACTTAACGAAGTTTATACACGGAAGGAGCAGAAAGATGGCGAAGAAGAAAAAGAAGAATAAGCTTGGTGCGAAAGCGATATTTGCCAGAATTCTTGTAGTGATACTGGTGACAGCCATCGGTGGAGTTGCAAGTTTTTTTGGATTTAAGACATATTTTGCAAGTAAATTCAAAAAAGATAAGAAAGCTGAGATTGCAAAGCAGTTAAAAGAAGAAAGTAAAGAAAAGGTAGACGTTGGAATGATCCAGACAGGAAATTCCATCGTGATCCGAATTTATCATAATAGAAACCAAGAGATGATTTTTGTTCCATTACGTCAGGATATGACATTAAAACTTACAAAGAGCGGTAAGAAGGCGGTAAAGGAAACTCTTGGAACAAATGTAAGCGAGGCGACGGTTGCAGATGTTATCAAAGCAACGAAGGAAGACGGAGCTTTGATGAAAAAACAGGTGGAGAATACACTTGGAATTACAATTAATTCTTATGAATTGTTATCACGCAAGAAGTTTGTAACATTGATAAATAAGGCGGGGGACATTAAAGTAGAATTTGATCAGGCAATGTCTTATACTGATTCCACAGACAAATATGTTACATTGAATGAGGGTGAGAACAGTCTGAATGGAACAGCTGTTTATTCACTGATGAGTGAAACTGATATTTTTGAAGACAAGAACCAGCAGGCAGAACTTACAGGTGAGATTTGTGTAGCTGTTGCTGCTGCATTGAACGATAAATCGTTATCTGAATATAAAGAATATGCACAGGAATATTTTGATGCAGTTGATTCTGATGGGTCTTATGAAAATGTAGAAAGCTATCTTAAGAGAATTCGCCAGATTAAAGATAAGAATCTAAACTTCAAAGTGTTAGATGGAACAGAAAGTAATGGAAAGTTCAAACTGGATACAGATGAAGCCAAGAGAGTTTTTGATGAGATGTTATCTGAAGATGGAGATTTAAGTTCTGCATTAAGTTCAAGTACAACAGAAGCAAAGAAAACAACAGAAAGTTCGTCATCATCCAAGAATATTTCTATTGAGATCCAAAATTCAACATCAATTTCCGGATTAGCTGGAAGATGGAAAGATAAACTGTCAAGTGATGGATATACAGTGGGTTCTGTTAAAACATACAGAGAGGGATCACTGACACATACGAAGATCATTGTTGAAGACAAGTCTTTAGGACAGGATTTAAAGAGTTATTTTAAGAATCCAGAATATACAGTTGGAACAGTAAGCAGCGGTGCAAGAATCTGTATTATTGTTGGAACGGAAGATGAAATTTAGTAAATAAGGTATAATATAAAAGAGATGTTTTGAAGAAAGATAGCTTCGAAACATCTCTTTTTTACGATAAAACAGGAATTTACTGCAATGAGACACAGGAGTTTGCTTAAAGTTTGTATGTTTTTTGCTAAAAATTTGTATAAAATCCACAATATCATGTAAAAATTACTAAATTTTTCTTTTTTTTTTGGTTAAAATGCTGTATAGTAAAAGAAAAGGTTGAACGGCAAATATGAAAGGTTGATAAAAGGATGATTTCAAATCAGATATTAAAAGAGACAATTAGTGGAATGAAAGAAGTGACTGGAATCGATCTGTGTATTTTAGATCTGTCCGGTCGTATCGTAGTAACAACAATGGAGGTTCAGGAATCTTTGACAGAACATGCTACAGAATTTGCAGAGTCTATGGCAGAGAGTCAGGTAATCGATGGTTTTCAGTATTTTAAGATCTTCGACGAACAGAGATTGGAATATATTCTTCTTGTGAATGGAATGAGCGAGAATGCGTATACGATTGGTAAACTGGCGGTGATGCAGATTCAGAACCTGTTGACAGCGTACAAAGAACGCCTGGATAAGGAGAACTTTGTAAAGAATTTGTTAAGAGATAATTTATTATTAGTTGATATTTATAATCGCTCTAAGAAGCTTCATATTGAAGTTGAGCAGAGAAGGGTAGCATTTCTGATTCAGGCAGAATATGAGAAGGATCAGAATCTGTTAGAAGCTATGAAAGAAGTTGAGACAGATGGAGATACTGATTTTATTACAGCAGTGGATGAGAAGAGTATTGTATATGTGACACCAGTCAATGGAGAAGAAGGCCAGACAGAATTCTTAGCACATGCCAGGGAGATTGTGAAGGGCTTGAATGAATATGGTATCAAGGAAGTGAAGATTGCTATTGGTAACATTGCAGAGACGATCAAAGATGTTTCAAGATCATATAAGGAAGCACAGATCGCACTGGAAGTCAGTAAGATTTTCTATGAAGATGCTCAGGTGATCGCATACAATCAGCTTGGAATTGGAAGACTGATTTATCAGCTGCCTCTTCCATTATGCAAGATGTTTATCAGGGAAGTTTTTGGAGATTATTCTCCAGATTCTATTGATGCAGAGACATTAACGACGATCGACAAATTTTTTGAGAATAACCTGAATGTATCCGAGACATCCAGACAGTTATTTATTCATCGTAATACATTAGTATATCGTCTGGACAAGATTCAGAAGAATACGAATCTGGACTTAAGAAACTTTGAAGATGCCATTGCATTTAAAATAGCACTGATGGTAGTCAAATATATGAAACATATGGACACAATGGATTAGAATTATGATGATCACATTAAAGAATGTAACGAAGGAATATGATAAAGGGAATACAGGACTTACCAATGTATCACTTGATGTAGAGAAGGGCGAGTTTGTATTTATCGTTGGCAAAAGTGGTTCAGGAAAGACGACACTTATGAAGCTTTTGCAGAAAGAACTTGAACCAACAAGTGGTCAGATCATAGTTAATGGACAGAATTATAAAGAATTAAAACGCAAGGAACTTCCGAAACTTCGAAGGCAGATGGGAATGGTATTTCAGGATTTCCGTCTGCTTAAGGATCGGACCATCTTTGAGAATGTGGCTTTTGCGCAGAAAGTTGTAGAGGCTCCAAACCGCTATATCAAGCGTCAAGTGGAGAATATGCTTGACATGGTAGGACTCAAAGATCGTATGAAAGCATTTCCGAATGAATTATCAGGAGGAGAACAACAAAGGGTAGCGATTGCCAGAGCACTTGTCAATCATCCGGTATTACTGCTGGCAGACGAACCAACAGGGAATCTTGACCCTGTGACGGCAAGGGAAATCATGGAACTTTTGTCAGAGATCAATAAGAAAGGAACAACAGTATTGGTTGTTACACATAATCGTGAACTTGTGAATGAGATGGGAAAACGAGTTATCCAGATCGAAGATGGACAGATACAGCAGGATGAAGCTAGGGGGTTCTATGATATTTAGAAGATTTTTGTATGGAATTAAGGAAGGCACAAGAAATATTTTCAGGAATAAGATGTTTTCACTGGCATCACTTGGAACGATCATTGCTTGTGTCTTTTTGCTTGGAACTTTTTTATCAGTTGCATTAAATGTCAGATCAACGATGCAACAGATGGAACAATCGGTTGGAATTTCTGTTTTTTTTGATGAGGGAATTTCAAAAGAAAGAAAAAATGAGATTGGAAAAGAAATACGTCAAAAAGAAGATATTGCTACGATGAGGTATGTATCAGCAGAAGAAGCATGGGAAATCTATAAGAAGGATGTATTTCAGGGAAATGAAGAACTTTTAGAAGGATTTGAAGGGAACAACCCATTAAAAGAATCTGATTCCTATGAGATCACATTAAAGGAAGTAGAATCATATAAAATGGTGGTATCACATTTAGAGAAGATTGATGGTGTCAGAAAAGTCCGTTACTCTGAGGGAGCAGCAGAAGGAATGACAAAGATGAATACGATGGGGAGCTATATTGCAGGAGCAGTGATCGTGATACTGATGGCGGTTTCTATTTTCCTTGTGAGCAATACAGTTTCCGTCGGAGTAGCAGTAAGGGAAGAAGAGATAGCGATCATGAAACTTATAGGTGCAGCAAATGGATTCATTAAAGCACCATTTCGTGCAGAAGGAATCATTATTGGTGTGATCGGTTCGTTGATTCCGACAGCTGTGATCTTTGCAGGTTATGAGGGTATCATTTCATGGATGAATGATAAATTCCATGTAGTTACAGTATTTATGAAGTTTGTACCGATTCAGGAAATTATGATATACTTATTACCATTATCTTTAATAGTTGGGATCGTGATCGGGTTGCTTGGAAGTTCTATTACGATCCGAAAGTATTTAAAAGTCTAGGAAGGTGAGACTATGAAAAGGAGATATCATATAGGAATTGTCCTGATGATGTTGTCTGCAATGCTTACATTAAATGTTTATAAAGTACCCGTCTGGGCAGTGGACAAAAAACAACAAGTTCAGAATGAAAATAAAAAACTTCAGGAAAAAAATAAAAAAATACAAAATGAGATCAAAGAGCTTGATGAGAAAATGACAGCAAGTCATGAAACTTATGAAAAGTACAGATCAAAGCTTTCTTCCGTCCAAAAAGAACTGAAAGATACGCAGGAGCGTTTGCAAGAAGCAAAACAGTCGAAAGAAGAACAGTCAAGGATTATGAGCAAGCGTATTAAATTTCTTTATGAGAATGGGAATATGGCTTATATGGAAGTAATCTTTGAAGCAAGCAATTTTCAGGAATTTCTAAGACGGGCAGATTATGTCTCAAAGGTTTCAAAATATGACAGCAATATGTTTTTGAAATTACAGACAACGGAAGACACAATTCGGATCGCAGAAAGCCGTTTAAAGAAGGATTACCAAACAGCAAAGACGTTAACAGCGCAGGCAAAAGTAAAGAAAGAGAAGTTAGATCAGGCCGTTGCGAAGAAACAAGAGAAGATTGTATGGTATCAGAAGAAGCTAGCATCAAACAGTGCATTGCTTGCTGCATTTGAAGAAGAGGAGCCAGATCAGAAAGATTTGGATATGGCTTCTGTAAAAGAATCAGCCAAAGAATCTAAATCAGATACTGGTACATCAGTAGGTTCAACAAGCAAACGGCCATCACAGACAAAACCGTCGGCATCTGCGACAACAGCGAAGAAGAATAATACAACAACTACTTCTTCTGGAAATCTTGGCTGGCCGGTTCCATCCTGCCACAGTATTTCATCTGGATATGGATACCGCATTCATCCAGTGACAGGAGTAAGGAAATTACATGCAGGAATTGATATTCCCTGCTCGACAGGATCAACGATCGTGGCAGCAGCATCTGGGACAGTCATAGATGCAGGATATAATTCTTACAATGGAAATTATTTAAAGATCAGTCATGGAAATGGGTTGGAAACAATGTATCTTCACTGTTCAAAACTTCTTGTATCTTCAGGTTCAAGAGTCAGCAAGGGACAGACAATTGCGAGATCAGGGGCAACAGGAATGGTGTCAGGAGCTCATTTGCATTTTGTTGTGAAAAAGAATGGAAATTATGTAAATCCTCAAAATTACTTATAATAACATGTGTTCAAACAGAATACATTACATAAAAGAAAGGAACTAATTTCATGAAGAAGAAATTATCAAAAATACTTGTAGGACTTCTTGTTGTTGTATGCATTGTGGAAGGTTTTTTCCTTTATCGTGCATACGTTGTTCCAAGCTCAACACTGCAGACAGCAAGAAAGATTAATCGTATTGAACAGATTATTGATAAATATTATAAAGGATCTGTGAAGAAAAGTGATCTGGAAGATTACACATATAAAGGATTGGTTGCAGGACTTGGTGATGTATACTCAACATATTATTCAGAGAGTGACTTTAAAGAACTGGAAGAGTCAACAAGTGGAGTATATTATGGAGTAGGAATTTACATGACACAGGATATCAAGACAGGTATTATCACAGTAGTTAAACCAGTCAAAGGAAGTCCGGCAGATGGAAGTGGATTAAAGAAAGGTGATGTTTTAATAAAAGTAGGAAATTACAAAGTAAAAACATCAGATGCGCTTGATGATATTGTAAAGAAGATCAAAGGTGCAGAAGGAACCAAGGTAAACTTAACATTTACAAGAAATCAGACAACAAAGACATATACATTTACAAGACAATCCATTGAGAATCCAACGGTTGAGACGAAAATGTTGAAAGATCAGATCGGATATCTTCAGGTTACTGAATTTGATGAAGTGACAGTCAGCCAGTTTAAAAGCGGCCTTGCAAGTTTGAAGAAACAAGGAGCCAAGAAATTGATCATTGATCTTAGAGATAATCCGGGAGGATTGTTAACAAGTGTGGTAGATATTGCAAGCCAGATTCTTCCAAAGGGAACGATCGTTTATACAGAAGATAAGAATGGCAATAAAAAATATTATAAAGATACTAAAAATGAACAGCTTGATATGCCATTATGTGTCTTAGTAAATGGTAACAGTGCAAGTGCAGCGGAGATTCTTTCCGGAGCAGTCAAAGATAGAAATACAGGAACACTAGTTGGAGAAACGACATTTGGCAAAGGAATCGTGCAGGGATTTTTTGAAGTTGGGGATGGTTCTTATGTTAAATTGACATATTCATCTTATTACACACCAGCTGGGCATAATATCCACAAAAAAGGAATCAAACCAGATGTTGAGGTAAAAGACAATACAAAGACAAAAGCAGATGAACAGCTTGATAAAGCAATTTCTATTTTACAGAAGAAATAATCAATAAAATAAGTACAGAACAAACATTCGATTTGTTCTGTACTTTCTTTTTATACTTTGATATAATCAAGCATAGATGAAAATAAAAGAAAAGGCACATAATAAACAGCAGACCATATAGCAATTGTTTGATTTTTTGCACAGGGAGAATTTATATGGATCATTTTGAATTAGTATCAGAATATAAACCAATGGGTGATCAGCCGCAGGCGATCGAGCAGCTTACCAAGGGATTTAAGGAAGGAAATCAATTTGAGACACTTCTTGGTGTTACAGGCTCCGGTAAGACGTTTACGATGGCCAACATTATACAGAATCTGAATAAACCAACATTGATCTTAGCCCATAATAAGACATTGGCGGCACAGTTATACAGTGAATTTAAGGCATTTTTTCCGCATAATGCAGTAGAATATTTTGTTTCCTATTATGATTACTATCAGCCAGAAGCATATGTGCCATCGACAGATACTTACATTGAGAAGGATTCCTCTGTCAATGACGAGATTGATAAGCTAAGACATAGTGCGACAGCAGCTTTGATCGAACGTAAAGATGTGATCGTTGTATCAAGTGTATCCTGTATCTATGGAATTGGTAGTAAGGAAAGTTATTCTGAGATGATGATCTCTCTAAGACCTGGAATGATCAAAGACAGGGATGAGGTTATTGATGATCTGATCAATATTCAGTATGTAAGAAGCGAACTTGATTTCAAGAGAGGTACCTTCAGGGTTAAGGGAGATGTGCTGGAGATTTTGCCGGTATCTACATTTGAGGATGCGGTCAGAGTTGAGTTTTTTGGAGATGAGATTGACCGGATCGTAGAATTTGATGTTTTAACGGGTGAAGTAAAGAGGAGCCTTAATTTTGTTGCAATCTTCCCTGCATCTCATTATGTTGTACCACAGGAGCAGATTGAACGTGCGATCAAAGGAATTAAAGAAGAACTTGCCGAACAAGTGGCATATTTTAAAGAGCATGACCAGCTGATCGAAGCACAGAGAATTGCAGAACGAACAAATTTTGATATTGAAATGTTAAGAGAGACTGGATTTTGTTCTGGGATTGAGAATTACTCAAGACATTTAGCAGGATTAGAACCAGGACAGCCACCAAGTACATTGATCGATTTCTTTGGAGATGATTTTTTGATGATCATTGATGAGTCACATATTACTGTTCCGCAGATTGGAGGAATGTATGCAGGAGATCAGTCAAGAAAGTCAACACTTGTAGACTTTGGATTTCGTTTGCCATCGGCTAAGGACAATCGTCCTCTGGAATTTAGTGAATTTGAGCAGAAGATCGATCAGATGTTATTTGTATCTGCAACACCTGGTAAATACGAAGAAGAGCATGAATTGTTAAGGGCAGAACAGATCATAAGACCAACAGGATTATTAGATCCAGCGATTGATGTGCGTCCGGTAGAAGGACAGATTGATGATTTGCTTGGAGAGATTCATAAGGAAACAGATAAAGGGAATAAAGTTCTTGTTACAACACTGACCAAACGTATGGCAGAGGAATTAACGGATTACATGCGTGAAGTCGGTATCCGTGTAAAATATCTGCATTCCGATATTGATACATTAGAGAGAATTGAGATTGTCAGAGATTTAAGAATGGGAGTTTTTGACGTATTAGTTGGAATCAACTTATTAAGAGAGGGGTTGGATATCCCAGAGATTACGTTAGTAGCGATCCTTGATGCAGATAAAGAAGGATTCTTGCGTTCTGAAACTTCTCTTGTACAGACGATCGGACGTGCTGCGAGAAATAGTGAAGGGCATGTGATCATGTATGCAGACAACATGACAGATTCTATGCATGCAGCGATCACAGAGACAGAACGAAGACGAACAATTCAGGATAAGTATAATAAAGAACATGGAATTACACCACAGACGATCAAGAAAGATATCAGAGATCTCATTAAGATATCAGATGATCACGAAGAAGAAAGTACGGGATATGAAAAGGACATGGAATCTATGTCCAAGAAGGAACTAAAAGAAGTGATCGAGCGGTTAAGTAAGAAGATGAATCAGGCAGCAGCAGAATTAAACTTTGAGATGGCAGCACAGCTTCGAGATGAATTGAAGGAATTTAAGATTGCATATCAGGAATATGATGACTGAATTTAAATGAATTACAAATTTACAGATTAGGAGCGTATCAATGAAGAAAGAGATGATCCGCATCAAAGGTGCGAGAGAAAATAATTTAAAGAATATAGATTTGGAAGTACCGAGAAATCAGTTTGTTGTTTTTACAGGATTGAGTGGTTCTGGTAAATCTTCTTTGGCATTTGACACGATCTATGCAGAAGGGCAGAGAAGATATATGGAATCATTATCTTCTTATGCAAGACAGTTTTTAGGTCAGATGGAGAAACCGGATGTAGACAGTATTGAAGGATTATCACCTGCAATTTCTATTGACCAGAAATCAACCAATCGAAACCCACGATCTACGGTTGGAACAGTCACAGAGATTTATGACTATTTTCGATTATTATATGCAAGAGTTGGGATTCCACATTGTCCAAAGTGTGGAAAACCGATCAGCAAGCAGACAGTTGATCAGATGGTAGACCGCTTAATGCAGTTAGAAGAACGGACAAGAATCCAGCTTCTTGCACCAATCGTACGCGGAAGAAAAGGAGAGCATGTCAAGGTATTTCAGAATGCGAAGAAAAGCGGCTATGTCCGTGTCAGGGTGGATGGCAATGTCTATGATCTGTCAGAAGATATACCGATGGAGAAGAATAAGAAACATAACATTGAGATTGTGGTAGACCGTCTGGTGATCAAACCAGGAATCGAGAAACGTTTAACTGACTCTATTGAGACAACACTGAATCTAGCAGATGGCTTGATGACAGTTGATGTGATAGGCGGGGAACCAATGAATTTCAGCCAGAGTTTTTCATGTCCGGATTGTGATATCAGCATTGATGAAGTAGAACCAAGAAGTTTTTCGTTCAATAATCCATTTGGGGCGTGTCCAGTATGTCATGGACTCGGATACAAGATGGAGTTTGATGTAGATTTAATGATCCCAGATCAGAAACTAAGCATTGCAGAGGGTGCGATTCAGGTATTTGGATGGCAGTCATCAACTGATAAGAAGAGTTACACAAGAGCAATCTTAGATGCGCTGGCAAGAGAATATCATTTTGATCTGGAAACACCATTTAAGGATTATCCACAGGAAATTAAGGATATTTTATTATATGGAACAGGTGGCAGAGAAGTTAAAGTCTATTACAAGGGTCAGAGAGGCGAAGGCGTTTATGATGTCGCATTTGAAGGAATCATCAAGAATGTTGGAAGAAGATATCGTGAAGCATCTCAGAACATGAAAGCAGAATATGAAACATTTATGACGATCACACCATGTGATGAGTGTCACGGGCAGCGTTTGAAACAGGAATCACTGGCCGTTACTGTTGCTGGTAAAAATATTGCCGAGATGTGTGATATGTCTGTTGGTGAGATGGTAACATTTTTAGAGACAATGGAACTAAATGATCGTCAGAAAATGATAGGAGAGCAGGTATTAAAAGAGATCAAAGCAAGAATTGGTTTCTTGAACGACGTAGGACTTGATTACTTGACACTCTCAAGAGCAACAGGAACTTTATCAGGAGGGGAAGCTCAGAGAATCCGTTTGGCGACACAGATTGGTTCTGGTCTGGTTGGAGTTGCTTATATTCTTGATGAACCAAGTATCGGACTTCATCAGAGAGATAATGACAAATTGATCCGCACATTGAAGAATCTAAGAGATCTGGGAAATACATTGATCGTCGTAGAACATGATGAAGATACGATGCTGGCAGCAGACTACATTGTAGATATCGGTCCCAAAGCTGGGGAATATGGTGGAGAAGTTGTAGCAACAGGAACTGCCAAACAGATCATGAAGAACAAGAAATCTATCACAGGGGCATATTTAAGTGGAAAGATCAAGATTCCAGTACCGGAAGTAAGAAGAAAACCATCTGGTTTCTTGAAAGTGATCGGAGCACAGGAGAACAATTTAAAGAATATTGACGTAGAAATTCCACTAGGAATCTTTACCTGTGTCACAGGAGTTTCTGGATCAGGAAAGAGTTCTCTAGTCAATCAGATCTTATATAAACGTCTGGCAAAAGAATTAAATAGAGCAAAGACAAAGCCAGGACTGCACAAAGATATTGAAGGATTCGATCAGTTGGA